>TBL_comb47_HYPODRAFT_10000614_pt1 | contig 47013 bp, 35 predicted proteins | sample TroBogypolimnion_40_FD_10682 | JGI IMG/M metagenome (IMG submission 10682)
GCGACGATAACCACATCGGGGACGATTAGCATTCTAGACCAGCAATTGCTTCCGCTGGTTGGCCATGTGTTGAGTGCTACGCTCGACTGGCACCAATTGTACGGCGGCTATGGTTACACTGCCACAACCGGCAACGCCACGGTAAGCCTGGACGTGCAACCGGGATCCTATAGTGGCTTCGATCCCGGGTTGACCTATCTGGCTGCCCATGGCGGTTATATAACCGTGCAGTTGCAGGGCACTTCTGGTCTTACTCTGGAGCAATTGGCCGCAAATGGGCTAAGCACTTCTTATGGCGGAGCGTTGGTTTCTCCAGTGCCTGAGACCTCCACGACTTTGGCGGGACTGGGCGCCCTCGGGTTGCTGGTGCTCATGGTGGTTCGGTCGCGAAAGTCCAACTCGGCTCAAGTTCAGTAGTCGTTTGCTGAATTCATTCAGCCTGACCCGATTGTCTGGGTCGGGCTGAGGATTTTGTAAAACGATGGACGCGGACCGGGGCGTCAGCAGTCGTCTTATCGGTTTGAATTCGACAAAGAGCAGGTCAGGTTGGCCTGCTCTTTGGGCTTATAGCCGGGTGAATCGGGGTCTAAGGATGCGGGGAATCATCGAACTAATGCACACTCAGTTCTTGAGAAAGTGCATTAAGTGTTATAAATGGATAGACACAGACTGAGAAATTTGGAATACTGAGTTCCGGGTTGGCCTGCGGAGACCAACTGAACAGACTTTATGATGCCTAGAATGTCCAAGTATGGTAAGTTGGACCGAGCTGTGAAAGCTGCTCTGAGACAGGTTCAAGGGGCGATCCCTGTGGGCATGTTCCTGTTGGCCGGATTCACTGCTAACGGCACGGTCATTTTCAACGGCAGTTTTGAGGATTTGGGCGGTTCCTTCGCCGCGAATCAAGGCCAGGGGGTAATGCAACTCAATGGGAGTGTGGGTGACGCCGGCACCATTTCCGGATGGGATGCGAGCGGAGGCATTACTAGTCAGGGGCATGCCAGCGGGATCGCTTGGGAGTCCAACAACAACGCGAGTGGATTCAAAGCGAGTGCGGGAAATTGCTTTTTGAACCTGGGCGGTTACGACGGATCGAGTCACCGTGGTGGGGTTACGCTCGCTCAGAGTCTCAGCACGATTCAGGGTCAATCTTACCGACTTTCCTTTGATTTAGGCAGTTGCTCGGTGGCCAATGGGGATCCGGTGGGACCGGTGGTGCGGGTAACTCTCAATGGGCAGCCATCAACCGAATCCTTTACCGGCGCCAGCACGTTTGTGGCTTCGCCTTTGGAAACGAGTCACTGGCAGACCGAGACGCTGGTGTTTCAGGCCACCAGCTCCGCCACTTTCATCAGTTTCAACAATTGCACTGATTTGTCAACGACCACCGAAGCCTTCGTGGGGCTTGACAACGTGAGCATAATGGTGGTGCCGGAAGGGGGCACTTGGTGTTCGGGTATGGGCGCAGTGGTTCTTTGCCTCACAGCGATACGATTCGGTTCGAAAGGGCCGAAGTTGAGCTTGTGAGCATCAGGATCAGATTATTATCGTCCCGAGCCCTCGCACTGGCGACGCTGTGGCTGGGGTTTGGCGCGAGCGTAGGCTGGGCGCAAAATGTTCTCACCAATGGAAGTTTTGAGTTTGGGCTGTGGAATGGCGTTGGTGGGGTGATGGCCTTGGGTGACGGCAGCACCTACCTGGGTGAATGGCAGGTGATCGGTGGTGCGGGCGGGGGAATCTCATGGATGACCTCGAACAATGTTTGTGGCTTTCTGCCTTCCGACGGGCTGCATTTTCTCAATTTGGCCAACGCTTCGGGTGGGGCAGACGGGGCAGGGGTGCAACTGGCGTTGCCTATGCCCGTTGTCAAAGGGCAGTACTATCAACTTACCTTCGACTTGGGAACGACAGCGCAGGACCATTCGCTCTATACGGACGCGAACGGGCTTCGCGGACCAGGGGTTCAACTAACCTTGGGCGGGAGTAGCGGGGCCCCGCCAGGAGGCTCATTTTTCTTCGGGGATGCCAGCCTGCCGAATACCCTCGGAAACAGCCGCTGGACGACAGAAACCACCGGCGCTTTTGAGGCTACCGGTTATTGGTTGTCGATCGCCTTCAGTTCGATTGGTTACGAGGGGACGACTCTGATCGGTCTTGACAATATAAGCCTCGTGGCGGTGCCGGTCCCTGAACCGTCGCTTTTCACCCTGCTAACGGCTGGAATCCCGTATGTGGCATGGTCTCGCCAACGCCAGAGAAAAAGGAGGTTATGATGTCACCAAGAACGATATTGCTCGTCGACGACATGGACGCCAGTCGGATCACGGCCAAGTGGTTTCTTGGCAGCTTTGGCTACCAGGTTGAGTGTGCGCGAACGGCCGAAGAGGCGTTGATCCTTTTCAAACCACAAGTGCATGATGCCGTCATCACGGACAATTCAATGCCGTGGATGACTGGCGCGGAGATGGCCCGAATCATCAAGTTTCGGTCGCCCCGAACGCCGGTGATTATGTTCACTGGATCCCCGCCGGAGGATCGCTCCTGCCTGGATATTGTGATTCAGAAACCAGCCCATCTCCTCGCCCTCAAGGATGCCCTGGACTCTCTCGCACTTCAGGATCGCGACGAAGAAAAGTCCTCACCATCATGACGGGGCTGGGGGCTTAGGCCAGGCAGCTCTGCTTCTATCAAGACCGCACCGGTTGAGAGCCCTTATGGGGAGTGGGTCGCAAAACCTTTCCGAACCCCGCGCTCCTCGGCCCACCGAGCACCCCGCATCGAAGCCGGCGCCAAGGCGTCCCCTGGACTTTGCCACCCCTCCCCTGCGATGCTTTCGGTTGCGATTTGAATGTCCTTGCCTTTTGCTGGTCGATGATTTAGCGATCGGACCGGTTGTCTCCCGGCCTAAGCTGCTTTACAAAGCGGCGGGACCGTGGCGAAAGCTTTCAAGGACTGCAGGTTGCGCAATCGGGAGGGCGATTGCACAACTGACCGGCACGTAGTGTGCCCACCTATTTGAGTCCACTGGTTGAAATCGGACCAATCATCGTTGAGTTTGTAAGGCGGTCGTGCAAGGCTCACCTTGATTCCACGGCTAAGTAGGGGCGTCCGTTCTCCTTGCCGATATCGTTGCCACCAATGCCACCCATCCAATACTTACTTACCCTCCCGCCCCGCATGGCGGAGGAATTTGAAAGCCTCGAAGGACGTCGGCGACCGCAGTGGTTTGCTTCCTGTGATCCACCGGGGCGACCGCTGGGGTCGGGGGGAGGCACGGCCCACCTGCTGGCTGCGGCCTGGCAGGCCACCGGCGCCGACCGTACCTTCGAGGCTTGGTTGGTCGAGAGCCAGAAGCTCATCATGCATGCGGGGGGGCAGAGCCGTCGGTTGCCGGCGTACGCGCCTGCGGGGAAGCTCCTCATGCCGGTTCCAGTGCTGCGCTGGGCCCGAGGCCAACGGTTGGATCAGACGTTGCTCGAAGTGCAGGTGCCTGATTACGAGCGGGTGCTGGCTCATGCGGGAACTGGCGCGGCGGCGATGGTGGCCAGCGGCGATGTGGCCCTTCGGTTTGGGTGCGAACTGCCTCCGTTCCCGGCCGTGGACGTGCTCGGTTTGGGGATGCGGGTGGCACCCGAGCGGGCCAAGGACTTCGGTGTCTTTTGTTCCCCACGCCGTCGGCCAGGCGAGTTGGCTTTTTTCTTGCAGAAACCTGCCGTCACCAAACTCCGCGAGCTGGCCGCAGACTACCTTTGTTTGCTGGATACGGGGATGTGGTTGTTGAGCCCACGGGCGGTGCGAGTGCTCATGCAGCGATGTGGCTGGGTGGGGGAAGGTTTCGCCGGCGGCCAGGCGCGGCCCTTCGACCTCTACAGCCAGTTCGGCTTGGCGCTGGGCTTGACGCCTCAAGTCCCGGATCCAGACATCGGGGCTCTCACGAGTGCGGTCGTGCTCTTGCCGGAGGCCCGGTTCTACCATTTCGGGACCAGCCGGCAGATGATCGAGGCGGTGGCGGCCATGGAGGAGATCGAGTCGGATGGAGTCGAAGAGAGCCCGGACGGTTTTCAGGGGCGAGCGGACCGGGTGACACAGAACTCGCGTTTCGAGGTGGGCTTGCGGCGTGAGGGGAATCGTGCCTTTTGGGTCGAAAACAGCATCGTCCCCGCCGGGTGGCAACTCGCCTCCGAGCACGTGCTCACGGGAGTACCGGATAACGAATGGGCGCTGCGTCTCCCTGCCGGAGTTTGTCTGGATTTTGTGCCAGTGGGCCTGGCTGATCTTTGCATCCGAGCCTATGGGTTCGATGACCCTTTCAGTGGCAAGTTGGGCAACGCGACCACCCGGTGGCTTGGCCGGCCCGCCCTGGAGTGGTTCCAGGCCCGCGGTTTGAGTCCGGAGGCCTGCGGGATCGATGTGGGTACGGACATCCAGTACTGCCCACTGTTTCCCACAGTGCCGGCGGAAGCAGCTGGAGCCGGGTTTTGTGGAGTGGCTTTTTGCCGCTCCGCCGCGAGAAGAATCGGCCTGGTCCCGGTTTTGGGAGTCGCTACCACGGCTTTCCGCGGGGCAAATCGGCGAACACGTCAACTTGAAACGTCTCTACCATCAGCGGGCGAGGTTGCGCGAGGGTTGCCTGGCACCCATGCTTCGGAATTTTCGCCGGAGCGTGTTTTACCGTTTGGATCTGGAATCCACCGCCCGGACCTTCGCGGCGACAACGGGCGAGGTGCCAGACCTCGATTTCGGCGAACAGGATGATCCCATGGACGCGGTTCACGACCGGATGTTTCGTTCGGCGGTGTTACGTCATCGCCGACAACCAAGCTGGCCGCAAGGGGAGGCGGAGGCCTTCGCCCGGCTCCGAGAAATGATTGTTCGGTCGGCTCAGATCGCCTCGGCCGCCCTTCCGCGGCGGAGCGTGATGGAGGATCAAATCGTCTGGGCACGCAGTCCGGTCCGTCTGGACCTTGCCGGTGGCTGGACTGACACGCCGCCCTATTGTATCGAGCACGGAGGAACGGTGTTGAACCTGGCGGTCGACATTAACGGTCAGCCGCCCATCCAGGTGTTTGCCAGACTCGCGGACCGTCCGGAATTGATCATGCGCTCGATTGATCTGGGGATCGAGGAGCGGGTGCGGACTTATGAGGAACTCGATAGCTTCGGACGGCCTGACAGCTCGTTCGGGCTGGCGAAAGCGGCCTTCGCCCTGGCTGGATTCCTGCCCCGCTTTCAGCCGGATTTCAGGTTCGCCTCGCTCGAGGAACAGCTCCGGGAGTTTGGCGCCGGTATCGAGATCTCTCTGCTGGCGGCTGTGCCGAAAGGCTCCGGGTTGGGAACGAGCAGCATTTTGGCATCCGCCGCGCTCGCCGCCCTGGGCGACCTGTGCGGAATGGGCTGGGACCGAAACGCGCTGTTCACTCGCACGCTCGCCCTGGAGCAGATGCTCACCACTGGCGGTGGCTGGCAGGATCAAGCCGGGGCCATTTTCCGCGGGATCAAGCTGATCGAGACGGTCCCTGGCCTGGTCCAGAAGCCGACGATTCATTGGTTGCCGGAGCACCTCTTCGGCCATGACTATGCCAACCGCGCTATCCTCCTCTACTATACGGGGCTGACGCGCCTGGCCAAGAATATCCTGGCGGAAATCGTCCGCGGCGTCTTTCTCAACTCGCCCTCCCATCTGGCGGTGGTCGCCCAGATCGGCGCCAACGCCGCCGCGGCCGCTGCGGCGGTGGAGAAGTGCGACTATGACCTGTTGGCGGCGGCCATCCGTAATAGTTGGCGTTTGAACCAGCAGTTGGATGCCGGAACCAACCCTCCCGAGGTGCGACAGATCCTCAGTCGTGTCCAGGACCACCTGGCCGGCGCCAAGTTGCTCGGCGCCGGCGGAGGCGGCTATTTGCTGATGTTAGCGAAGGACGCGGAGGCCGCAGTCAAGGTCAGGCAGATCCTCACTCTGACTCCACCCAATCCCCGCGCGCGGTTCGTGGACTTCAGCCTTTCCGACACCGGCTTACAGGTCACGCGGAGCTGAACCGGGTTTTGGCTGCGACCAAGCGTCATCGCTGGCATGAAGCACCTCCTGTGACCGTTGGTGACCCCAAACGGTACGATTTGGCTGCTTTTGGCCCTGGGGCGGTTGTCCCTGGCCTGGCGGCGGTGGCCGCGTTCGGCGGCATGGCTGGGAGTTTCCACCCTGGTGCTGTTCCTCGTGGGGAGCGCGGTGTTCGTTGACCGGTTGGTGCGGGGGTAGAATTACGTTATGTCGCTATGACATCGGTCGGTGGGTTTACCGCTGGTGGGGCTGGATCTGAACGGGGAACACCGTTATACTGAGCGAACATCGTGAAAATGCTGCTGGTCACTGGTTCCTCGGGCCTGATCGGGTCGGAAGTCGCAGAACGCTTCTACTCGATGGGCTGGTTCGTGCCTGGGGTGGACCACAACCTGCGTGGCGACTTCTCCGACCGCCCGGTGACACGCGTCGGAATCAATGCCGGCTCCATTTGGCCTATCCAAATTCCATTCACCACGAGTTGGACACCCGAGATCGCGCGGCGGTGCTCGGGCCCGTCGAGCATTTGAGTCCGTCCGCCATCGTGCCCAGGGGGGTCCAGCCCAGCCGGTGGGATAATGACGATCGTGCCTGCTGCGGCGGAACTACGGAAGAATTCTCCATCTACCAAAGCACTTCCTGACCTATACGATGAGCGGCGGACCACGCTACCTTCTGTTTCTTCTGCGCCTTTACCTGGGCCTGCCATTGCTTTGGACGGTTTTCGGCAAACAGTTCTTGGTGGTCGCTGCCAAACGACCATGAATTGCCCCGCCTCAGCTCGGCCGTTGAGCCTCTTGAGCGTCGTCATTCCCGCCCGGGATGAGGAAGCTTGCCTTGGTCCGATGACCGAGCAACTGCACTTGGAGCTGAAACTGCACCGCGTGCCCCATGAGATTCTCGTGGTTGACGATGGGAGTACCGACGGCACTTGGGAGGTGCTGAGCCGACTTCAGGGTGAAATCCCCGAGTTGCGCCCCATCAAAAATGAAGGACTCCACGGTTTCGGGCGGGCGGTGGTTAAGGGTATTGACGCCGCGGCAGGCGATGCGGTGGTGGTGATGATGGCCGATGAATCGGACGATTGTCGGGACGTCATTCGCTATTGGAACCTCTTAAACGAGGGTTGGGATTGTGTCTTCGGCAGCCGGTTCGTGAAGGGGGGGGGAGTGATCGACTACCCATGGCTCAAGCTCAAGATCAACCGCGTGGCTAATCTCTTCATCCGCTGCTTGTTCCGGCTCCCCCTCAACGATGTCACCAACGCCTTCAAGGCCTACCGGAAGACCACCCTGGAGGGCTGCCGGCCTTTCCTGGCGCCTCACTTCAATCTCACAGTCGAGCTTCCGTTGAAGGCGATCGTGCGGGGTTACTCTTGGACGATCATCCCGATTACTTGGCGCAATCGGCGCAGCGGGATCCCCAAACTCAAGATCAAGGAAATGGGCAGCCGCTACTTCTTTATCTGCATGTACGTATGGCTGGAGAAGTACTTCAGTCGGGGCGATTATAAAAAGAACGATTGAACACTTTGATTCCAACGCGACCAGCTTCTCTTTTAGGACCTTTATGAATTTTCTCGTTACTGGCGGCGCCGGCTTCATCGGCTCCCACGTTTGCGAACGACTCTTGTTGGCCGGGCATGCCGTCTGGGCCTTCGATGACCTGAACTCCTTCTACGCCCCCCGCATCAAGCTGAACAACGTGGCCGCCTTGGAGGCTCTGCGGCGGTCCTTTAAGCTAGTTCAGGGGGATATCACGGATGCCGGCGCGGTAGCTGCTGTTTTTGAGCAGGGTAAGTTCGACCAAGTCATTCACTTGGCAGCCCGAGCTGGGGTGCGGCCGAGTCTCGAAACCCCCGCTTTGTATCAGCGAGTGAATGTCGAAGGGACGGTGAACATCCTGGAAGCTGCGCGCGTCCAGGGTGTCAAGAAAATCACTATCGCTTCATCCTCGTCGGTTTACGGAGTGAACTCGAAAGTCCCGTTTTCCGAAACCGACCCCATTGCTTGCCCTATTTCCCCCTATGCGGCGAGCAAACTGGCTTGCGAAGCGTTGGGACACGTGTACCACCATGTCTACGGCTTGGATGTGGTCATGCTGCGGTTTTTCACGGTTTATGGCCCGCGCCAGCGCCCGGACCTGGCGATCCACAAGTTCGCCAGGCTCATCCTCGATGGCCGGCCGATCCAGGTCTTCGGCGATGGTTCAACCGCCCGTGATTACACCTACATCGACGACATCCTGGACGGGGTCATCGCCTGCACCCGCAAAGAGTTCGGGTTTGAGATTTTCAATCTGGGCGAATCGCAAACCGTTCCACTCCACCGGCTCATCGAACTCCTGGAGGCGGCCATCGGCAAGCCGGCGATCCTCCAGCGGTCTGGGGCGCAACCCGGCGATGTCCCGCTGACCTGCGCCGATGTCGCGAAAGCTCGGGCGCGGCTGGATTATCACCCCTCTGTCAGGATCGAACAAGGCATTCCCCGGTTCGTCCAATGGCTCAAACGAGCGCCGTCGCCAACTGATTCCCCGTGAGTTCGGTCAGGCCTCCACCGGCCAACCCAAAGGCATAACCGCTCCTTGCCCTTATCGGCCCGAATGATAATATGATCGCGGCGAACGAAAAGAAAATGCGAAGAAAGCGACTGATTGGAAAAGGCCAGAAGTTGAAGCAGGACGGTCTTATCGTGATCAGCGGTAGCGCCGGATGCATTACTCGAAATCTGGCCATCTGGCCCTGCGTTATTTCTGCAACCTGGCGCGGATAAAAGCTTATGAAGAAATTGTTTGTTCTGGTTCTTAGTCTTTCGGTGATTTTCGTGGCTGGTTCCGCTGGCTACCACGGCTATCACGTTTGGAAGCAGAAACACCTGATGAAGCAGGCACGGGCGTTCATCTCAAAATCTGATGGTGCCAAGGCCATCCTCTGCCTGCGTCAAGCCCTGGCCTCCAACCCTGGTAATCTCGAAGCCTGCAAGTTGATGGTTCAGTTTGCCGAATTGGCCCAGTCGCCCGAGGCCCTTTATTGGTCCAGTCGCGTCGTGGATCTCGAACCGGATTCCCTCACGAACCGGCTCGTCCTGGCGCGCATCGCCATGGGAGCCGGCGATGCCAAGGTGGCTGAACGGGCTCTGGGTGGCGTGAATGCCGACGGGAAGAAGACCGCGATTTACCATAAGGTCGCCGGTTCCTTGGACTTAGCGGAGCGCCGTTTTTCCGCCGCCGAAGATCACTTGTCCGAGGCTGTCCGGTTGGAGCCCGCCAACCCGCGTAATCAGCTCGCGCTGGCCACCCTGCGCCTGCAAAAAACCGACCTGCAGGCTGCTGGGGCCGCGCGCGCCACGTTGGTGGCTTTATGCACCAATTCCCAGGTGCGCGGGGATGCCTTTCGCCAATTGGCTCAGGATTCACTGCGCCATACCAACCTGAATGGCGCCCTGGCTATCTCCAAACAGTTGCTCAGTGATACCAACGCGATCTTCGCGGATCGGATGTTGTACCTGGATCTGCTCCGCGCGACGACTAATGCTCAAGAAGGCAGCTTTCTCGCCTCACTCCAGAGCGAGGCGGTCAGTAATGTCGCTAAGGCCTACGAAGTGAGCAAGTGGATGCTCGGGACTGGCAAACCCCAAGCCACGCTGGCGTGGCTTAAGACCCTCCCGCTGGTTACCCGCACGAACCTGCCGGTTCCCATGATCGAGTCTGATTGCTACATGGCCATGAAGGACTGGTCCGGGCTGCTCACCAACCTGGCCACTCAAACTTGGAACAGCCTCGATTGTCTGCGGTTGCTGAGCCGCTCCCGCGCCTTTAAAGAACAGGGTGCGGTCACCTCTGCCAAAACCGAGTGGATTCAGGCGGTCAAAGCAACCCGTGACAATCTTCAACTCCTCGTTCAGTTGCTCAAAACCACTGGCGCCTGGAACTGGAAAGCAGAACAGGAGGAAGTTCTTTGGACCATCTTTAACCGCTATCCCAACGAAAAATGGGTGATTCAGCCCTTGGGGGAAAGGCTTTATGCCGAGGGCAACACGCGCGGATTGCAAAGCCTCTTCAGTTTGGCGATGCAACGAGACCAGACCAATGCAGCGCTCATGAACAACCTGGCGAGCACCGCCCTGTTGACGGAATCCTGGGATAAAAAGCCGCATGAGCTGGCCCGTGAATTATACTCGAAGGCGGGCACCAATGCCTCTTATATTGCGACCTACGCCTACTCCTTGCTCGTGCAGCGCCAGGCGGCCGACGCGCTCAAGGTGATTGAGCGCCTCACCCCTCAACAACTCGAGGACCCTTCCATCGCCCTGTACTATGGACTGATCCTCAAGTCCTCGGGCAACGCCTCCCGGGCTGCGCGGTACTTTGAGATCGCCGCCAAGGCGACCTTGCTCCCGGAAGAACGGAAGTTGCTCGATCGGGCCCGACACGGAGCCTGATAACTAGACCGGGTCGGCGTGAGCCCAGGCTATGCGCGAACCGTTTAACTCCATTTATTCCCACGGAATGATCCGTGCGGCGGTCTGTGTCCCAGCGCTGCGCGTGGCTGACCCGGACTTCAACGCGGAACGGACCCTCGCTCTGGCCCGGAGAGCCTCGGAGGCTCAGGCGGCGGTGGCGCTCTTCCCCGAATTAGGCATTTCTGCCTACTCCAACGAAGACCTGTTCCACCAGGACGCGCTGTTGGAGGCCAGCCGCACGGCGGTCGAAGGCCTCGTTCGCGCGAGCGCTGAGCTGACCCCCGTGCTGATTGTTGGGGCGCCCTTCCGCTTTGAGGCCAAGCTGTTCAACTGCGCGGTCGTAATCTACCACGGTCGGGTGCTGGGCCTGGCGCCTAAGACCTATCTCCCCAATTACCGCGAGTTCTACGAGAAGCGCCAGTTCACCTCGGCCCGCCACGCCGTCAGTCGTGAGGTCAGCTTCCTCGGGCAACGCGTGCCGTTTGGCAACGATTTGGTTTTCGACGCGCTCAATGTCGAGGGCTTCGCCCTGCACGTTGAGATTTGCGAAGATGTCTGGACCCCGATACCGCCGAGCACTTATGCCGCGCTGGCCGGCGCCACCCTGCTGGCCAACCTATCCGCCAGCAATATCACCATCGGCAAGGCGGAGTACCGGCATAAACTCTGCGCCTCGCAGTCCGGCAAGTGCGTCGCCGCCTATCTTTACTCCGCAGCCGGCCCCGGGGAGTCCACCACGGATGTGGCTTGGGATGGGCAGGCCTTAATCTACGAGAATAGTGATCTGTTGGCAGAGTCGGAGCGCTTTAGTGACCGCGAACAGATCATCACGGCTGACCTCGACTTGGAGCGGTTGGTCCAAGACCGGATGCGGTTGACGAGTTTTCAGGATGCGATCGATGACTGCGCCGATCGGGTGCGGGGGGTCCGCCGCGTGCCTTTCGAGTTTCAGGCTCCACGAGGCGACATCCCACTGCAACGGCAGATCCCCCGCTTTCCCTATGTGCCAAGCGATGCCTGCGAGCGCGACCAACGATGCTTCGAGTGCTACAACATTCAGGTGCATGGCCTCCTCAAACGCTTGTCGGCCACGGGCATCCGGCGTGTGGTCATCGGCGTTTCCGGCGGGCTCGACTCGACCCAGGCTCTGATCGTGGCCGCCAAGACCATGGATCGCATGGGCCTGCCGCGGCAGAATATCATGGCCTACACGATGCCCGGCTTTGCTACGAGTGAGCTCACTCGAACCAACGCCCATCAACTGATGCAGGCCCTTGGCGTCACCGCGCGCGAGCTGGACATTCGTCCCTCGTGCCTCCAGATGTTCCGCGACCTCGGCCATCCGTTCGCCAACGGCGAGCCCCTTTACGACGTGACCTTCGAAAACGTCCAGGCGGGGGAACGAACGTCTCACCTGTTCCGGTTCGCCAACCACCTCGACGCCTTGGTGCTCGGCACCGGGGATCTCAGCGAACTGGCTTTAGGCTGGATGACCTACGGTGTGGGTGATCACATGTCCCACTACAACGTGAACGTTTCGGTGTCCAAGACCCTCATTCAGCACCTCATCCGTTGGGTCGTTTCTTCCGGGCAGTTTGACACCGCTACCAACGAGACCTTGCAGGCCATCCTGGATACCGAGATCTCTCCCGAATTGGTGCCCCACGGGGCAGGCGACCTGACCAAGCCGGCGCAGAAGACCGCCGAGAAGATCGGGCCTTACGAACTCCAGGATTTCAACCTCTACTTCATCACGCGTTATGGGTTCCGCCCCAGCAAGGTCGCCTTCCTGGCGTACCACGCGTGGGGAGATCTCACCCGCGGCGACTGGCCGGATTTGCTCCCGAGGGAAAAACGCACTGTCTACGACCTGCCGACGATCAAGAAGTGGCTCGAGGTCTTCCTCTACCGCTTTTTCAAGACCAGCCAATTCAAGCGTTCGGCCATCCCGAACGGGCCCAAAGTCGGTTCCGGCGGCTCACTCTCGCCGCGCGGTGATTGGCGTGCGCCGAGCGATTCCGAGGCCGAGGTTTGGTTGCGCGAGTTACGTGCCAACGTGCCCTGAACGCAGCCCTTCGACCTGCTACGGCGGACATTCCCACTCGCAGCTTCACTTATCCGAGTGACGACCTCAGCCAGTTGAGGAGCCGGGGCGACCAAGGGGCAACCCCATCGATCCCCGGCATTCACCTTTAAGCGGGTGGTGTCAAGCTCTGGTGACTCTGCGCTACTTCGCCTCGAACTTCAGGCCTTCTAACGCGGTACCATCCGGCTGGCGGATCCGGCACGAGAACCCCCATCCTCCGCCCTGATTGGTGACTTTCAAGAGGAGTTCGTTCCACCCTTCCTTGAGCGTCACCTTGGCAAGATCCTGTCGCGCGGTAAGTCCCCGTTCGGCATTGTTGGCGTGGACGACGGTGCCGTTGAGCCACACCTTGATCCCGTCGTCGCTGCCCATTTCCAAGCGAGCTTCCCTCCCGGTGGGCGACCAGACGCGAGTCCGGACATAGCCTGCCACACGGTCGCCTCCCCCCAGGGCTTCCAATAGGTTCACGTCCCAGGCCCCCAGCCCTCTAGTCAGCTTCGTCCATTTCACCTCGCCGGCATCCGGTTTTTCTGGAGGGAAAACCGTATCGAACAGCGCACGGGCGTCCTTTTCTTTTTCTTGGTACGGGCCCGACCCAACCCACTCCAGGATATGGGCGTCCAACGCCTCCGTCTGGTTAATCACCTCCTGCGCTTGTTGGCGAATCCGCGGTCCGGGTGCCGCCGTCATTACCTGGCGTAGCACGGCTTTGGCGCGGGGTTGGTCGCTCTCACGCAGGCGGTCGGCGATACGCACCATGGCCAGCGCGGCCTCGGACTTGAGTTGCTCGTTTTCCAGATAGGGCTCCAGCAGTTTGAGTGCTCGGACTGGATCGGCCTCAGCCAGGCTGCTCAGCACCAACTTCTTGTCCTCGGGACGGTCGGCTAACTCCAAGGCCCGGGCATACATGGCGCCTGGGTCCTTCCCCAGCGCGGCCAGGCGAACATAGCCGCGCAAGGCAACCACCTTCTGTGCCGGTACCGGCGCTGTCCGCGCCAACGCCAGCAGTTCATCGGCAGGAGCGGCATCAGGCCAGTCTGCCAAGGCCCTAACGCCGGCTTCCACCGCCGCCGAGTCCGGGTCCTTCAACGCGGCGCGGAGTGCTGCCAACGCGCTCGGCGCACCCGTGGTGCCCAGCAAACGGAGCAGGGTGGGTTTCGATCCCGCGGTTGCCCAACCCAGCGCCTCCACCAAAGGCCTTGCCTCCCGTTCCGGGTTCTGTACCTTAGCCAAAGGCATTCGGATGGCCTCCTCGATCGCGCCGAGATCCTCCGCGTTCTTGCAGTCCGTTATGAGTTTGGCCAGTGCGGGCAGGTGCCGTTCCTCAGCCAGCAGGCCCAAGGCATGAATCGCTTCGCGGCGGACACCGGTATCCGGAGCGGTGGCGGCCTTGAGCAGATCTTCGAAGGCTGCGCTCGTTCGGCGGCCGGCCAAGGCGCGAATTGACTCGATCACCAACTTCGGCTCTCTGCCTGAGAGCAGTCCAATCAAAGCTCCATCCACCTCCCCGCGTTTCAGTCGCACCAAACTGGCCCGTGCGGCCGTCTGCTCCGCTCCACTGCCCGCCGCGGCGGCGTTAGCGAGCCGGCCCACTACCGAGGCATCGCCCAGGCTTCCCAAGGCCGCGCAGGCGGCGGCCCGGACACCCGGGCTCTCGCTCCGTGCAGTGGCCAAGACCTCAGGCAACGCCGCCTCATCTCCCCGTTCTCCCAGCGCGCTCAATAGCAATTCTTGACCTTCCGGCGCCAGGGACGTTAGCAGGCCGGCCAGCGCCTTCGTTGATTCCGGCCCCTGTGCGTCCGCCGAAAATCGGATCGCCGCCGCCCTCAGCAGTGGGTCGGCACCGCGAATCGCTGCTCCCAGCAGCGGCAGGGCCTGTTCCTGACGCGCGGCGGCCAATCCCCTCAGGGCCGCGATACGAATGTTGCCGGTCTGCTCCGGCCGGTATAAATCCTCATAGACTCTCGCCGCGGCCGCTGCCTGTCCATCCGCCAAGAGCCGGTCAGCACTCGCCAAGAGCGCGGCATTGATTTTCTGACGGACCTCCTCCGGCGCTTTGGTGCGCGCCGCTTCGAGAGCCCTCACGGCTTCGATTCCGCTGATCTGCCCGAGGGCTGCCGCCGCGGCCTTGGCCACCAGTGGATCACGGGAGCCGAGCAGGTTCTCCATCTCGGGCCGCGCCTTGGTGTACCGTCTCAGGCCCAGGGTGTTGAGAATCCCCGCCTGGATCGATCCCGAGGTCTTTCCGAGCGCGCGTCGGAGCGCCTCCGAGGCTTCCGGTGACTCATTCCGCCCCAGGGCGAACCGCGCCACATGGGAGAGCGATGGGTCTGTCAACAGCGCCTCCAGTTGGGGAACGCAGCGCGCCGTGCCGATGGTGAATAGTTGCCGGCACAGGAACTCCTTCCCGTCCCGTGTCCCTGCTTCGTTCAGCGCCCGGAGTAACCGTTCCTCCACCGCCGCCCGCTGTGCGGGGTTCTTCGCGGACTCCATCACCATCTGCTCCGCCAGTGTCAGCCCCCCAGAGTCCTTTCCGTACTCGAAAGTGGCGACCGCCTTCAGCGCCTGGTCCAGGCGCGCCATCGAGTCGGCTTCGGCGTCCGCCGCTCGCAAGTTCAGCGTGGCCGCTAGGGCGAGCGCCAACGTCCCAATGATCTTCCACCTGCCAATCTTCATGATCTCCTCCTTCATTAGGCCAAGCTCCACGGCTCGCGCATCGGCCGGTCCAGCCACCGGTTGGCTTCGGTGTCGCCCAGAATCTCCTCCTTCACCGGGTCCCACTTCAACGGGCGCTTGAGCCAATAAGCGATGTTGCCCAAATGGCTGACTGTGGCGGTGCGGTGGCCGAGTTCGATGTCTCGAAACGGGCGCTCCCGCGTGCGGACGCAATGGAGGAAATCGCCAAAAATCCCCCCCTTGCCCCGATAATTGGGAATTTGGATATCCGGCAGCGGTAATTCCTTGGTCTCCTTGCCCCGCGCAGGCAGCTCGCCCCGAGTTCCCTTGAAGGCAAGGATGTCCCCCCACCCGCCGCCGTGATAGATGCGCACGCCGTTGGCAAACACATAAGTCAGGTGCGGATAGTCCTTCCCGTCAGGCGGGATGATTTCAACCGGACCGGTCTGGTGCAGGTTGCAGGCGAAGAGCGCACCGCCAAAACCGTGGCAACCCCAATCGGTCATCCCGCCCCCGGAATAATCCCGGTAGGGCCGAAACCCGCCGGTGATCAATGTGGGATGAAACGGACGCCACGGTGCGGGCCCAAGCCAAAGGTCCCAATTCACGTCGTCCGGGGTCGGCACTGGCGGTAGATAACACGCCTCCGAGGGGCCCCCCACATTCACCCAGGCCTCCCGGACCTCGCCGATGGCTCCGCCACGGATCATCTTGTGGAACCAATTGTAATCCTCCCACACCCTTTGGCTGCCCCCCGAGAAAACCCGCCCGAAGCGTCGCGCGGTCTCAGTCATGGCCCTCCCTTGTCTCACCGTCAGCGATTCCGGTTTCTCGCAGTACACGTCTTTCCCCTGCGCCAGCGCTTCGGTGGAAATAATGGCGTGCCAATGGTCGGGGGTTGCGATCAACACCGCGTCAATATCCGGCCGCGCCAACACGTCGCGAAAATGTTCGTAGGCGTGGCACTCCTGGTTGCCGTAGGTGCGATCCACCATCTCTTTGGCCATCGCGCGGTGCTTGGCCGCCACGTCGCAGACCGCCACCACCTGAACGTCTTTGAACCCTAGAAACCCGCCCAAGTCGCCGCGGCCTTGTCCGCCCATGCCGATGCCCGCCATGACGATCCGCTCATTGGCCCCCCAAGCCCCTGAGGGCAACACCAACGGCGCCCCCCAAGCCCCGACCGCCGTTCGCGCCAGAAAAGAGCGCCGAGCCATCTTCAGTCCATTTGCCATAATCACTGTTTGGTTAACTCTTTCATACCCAGGCCGATCCTTCTTGACGAGCCTTTTTATAGTGCAAGACTTCCGGCGCGTTCTATGAGCAGACCTTGGCAGATCATATTGAGTACGTTCCTTCTTGGCCTCGCCGGGTTGGTGGGACCTTCTGAGGCGGCAGAGCAGGGGCAAGCCGACGGCCTGCCGGCGCCCAGCCACGTATTCGACGTGCGCCACTACGGCGCCCAAGGCGATGGCATCACCCTCGATACTGCGGCCCTCAACCAAGCTATCGAAGCCTGTGCCAAGGCTGGAGGCGGACAGGTGCTGCTCCCGCCGGGACATTATCTGTCCGGCACCGTCGAGTTGCGAAGTCATGTGGTCCTGTTCCTGGCTCCGGGAGCAACGCTCATGGGAACCACCAACCTGGCGGATTACCGGCCCCCCGCCGCTCCCTCCTTCATGCCCCAGGCCGGCTATGGCAACTGGCACCGTGGACTCATCGTCGCCGCCAATGCCGAGGACCTGACCATCTGCGGAACCGGAACCATCGACGGGCAGAAGGTCTTCAACCCCAAGGGTGAGGAGCACATGCGCGGCCCGCACACGATCACTTTCGCAGGCTGTCACGGGGTGACTATCCGGGATGTCTCGATTGTCGATTCAGCCAACTACGCCATCTTCTTCCAGGTCAGTGATGACGTGGAGGTTCGCCATGTCAAAATCACGGGCGGGTGGGATGGCGTCCATTACCGGGGCACGCCCGGTCGTTGGTGTCACAACGTGAATATCTCGGGCTGTCTTTTTTCCACCGGAGATGATGCCATCGCCGGAGATTACTGGGACAACAGCGTGATCTCGGGTTGTAACCTCAACTCCTCCTGCAACGGAATTCGTCTCATCGGTCCCGCCCGGCATCTGATCGTTGACCATTGCCTCTTTTACGGTCCCGGTCTGCAGCCGCATCGCAGTTCCGGTCGCTCCAATATGCTCTGCGGCATCATCCTTCAGCCCGGCGCCTGGGACAAAACCGAGGGCTTGCTGGACGACGTGTGGATCGCCAACTGCACCATGCGGGACGTTGCTTCGCCCGTGACCATCTGGACGCGGCCCGGCAATCTGGCCGGACGCATCACCATCTCGGGGCTCGAGGCCACCGGCGTTTACCGGTCCGCGCTTTCCGTCGAAAGCTGGTCGGATTCCCCCATCACCAACGTGGTGTTGCGCAATGCCCACATCGAATTTGCGGGCGGTGGTCGGCCGGGACTGGTCGGAGAAGGGGTGCAACCCCCTCATGTGGACGCCCGCGAACTGCCCGCCTGGGCCGTTTACGTCCGGAATGTGGCGCGGTTCACGGCGGAGGACGTCCGTTTCAGCCTGGCCAAGGACGATGCCCGCCCGATGATCTTCGCGGACACGGTGGAGCGACTGACGCTGGATGCCGTCCGGTTTCCACGGGTTCCGGGGGTTACCAACGCGGTGATGACCACTCGGGTCGGAAAGTTGGAACTGCACTCGATCGACGAACCTTAGTTACCCAACCAAATATTATGAGACACCCCTTGAACGGGATTTTGCGAACCACCCTGGGCACGACGGCTCTTCTGGCCTTCGCCACCCTCGCCTACGGCGCCGCCATCGATTACGCCAAGCCCCTGATCGGAACCGCCGACCATGGCCACGTCTTCCCCGGCGCCACCGTGCCCTTCGGAATGGTCCAGCTTTCCCCAGACACGCGTGACGGCAGCACCGATGACGCCTACCAGGATGGCTCCGCCGGCTACCACTATTCGGACACGTCCATCATGGGGTTTTCCCACAATCATCTCACCGGCACCGGCATCGGCGACCTGGGCAATGTCCTGCTCATGCCAACCGTCGGTGAGCTGAAACTCGTCGTCGGCAACCAGCTAGGCGAAGGCTACCGCGCCCGGTTTTCGCATGATCAGGAAGCGGCCCGCCCCGGCTACTACCGTGTCTTCCTGCCGGATTCCAAGATCAACGTCGAACTCACCGCTACGGCCCGCGTCGGCTTCCACCGCTACACCTTCCCGGAGGCTGCCGACAGCCACGTCATCCTGGATCTCTGGCATGGCATTGGTCGCGCCAACCGCCTGCACCCCACTGATTCCGCGATCACCATCGAGAACGACCACACCGTCAGCGGCTTCCGTCGCAGTGCCGGCTGGGGCGGCGACAAGGTCTATTTCTTCGTTCTCGAGTTTTCCCGCCCTTGCGCCGCCGCCGGCTTAACCTCGGATCACCAACCGGTCGACGGCAAGCAAGCCCAGGGGAAAAACCTCCAAGCCCATTTTGACTTCCAGACCAAGGCGAACGAACAGATTGTGGCGCGGGTCGCCCTCTCCACCGTGAGCGTCGACGGCGCCCGAAGGAACCTGCAAGCGGAAGCCACCACTTGGGATTTTGATAAGGTCGCCGCAGCCGCTCGCTCCCAATGGGAACAAACCCTCGGTAGCATCCAGTTCCAGTCCACCGACCGGAGTTTCCTGGAAACCTTCTACACCGCTTATTACCATGTCTTCCTGGCCCCCACCTTGCTCAACGATGTCGATGGCCAGGTTCGCGGCCCCGATACCCAAGTCCACCAGGTCAAGGGCTTCGACTACTACTCCGAGCTATCCCTCTGGGACACGTTCCGCGCGGAGCACCCGTTGCTGACGCTGATTCAGCCGGCCCGTGTGAACGACCTCGTCTCCACCATGCTCGCCCATTACACCTTTTTCGGCCAAAAGGCCCTCCCGGTGTGGGTCGAGTCCGGCAAGGAGAACTGGTGCATGATCGGGAACCACTCGATTCCGATCATCGTGGATGCTTATCTCAAGGGTTTCCGGGGTTGGGACGCTGCCGAGGCGCTGGCCGATATGGTGGCGACGACCGAAGGCACCCGGTCGCAAATGCCGGAATACCGCGCCAACGGGTATATCGCCAGTCGGCGCAATGCCGAAGCAGTTTCCAAAACCACGGAGTATGCCTATGACGACGCCTGCATCGCCCGTTTTGCCAAGGCGCTTGGTCAAACTGCCCTGGCCGAGCGTTACGCCCAGCGCGCCGCCAATTGGCAGAACGTCTTCGATGCCGCCACCGGTTTCTTTCGCGGCAAAACCCCGGAAGGCGCCTGGGTCACTCCGTTCGATCCCAATGCCCTCGTCACCGACTCCTACACCGAAGCCAATGCCTGGCAATCCTACTTCGTTCCCCACGACGTCCCCGGCCTAATCCGAAAAATGGGTGGGGACGAGCCGTTTGCCGCCCGATTGGACGCCGTCTTCGAGAGCAAAGAAAAAATCGTCAATTTTTCTGAGGATGTCGTCGGCCTGATCGGGATGTATGCCCATGGCAACGAACCTTGCCACCACTATGCCTACCTCTACGCCTACGCCGGCCAGCCCTGGAAAACTCAGGCCCGTATCCGCCAGGTCTGTAGCGCCCTGTACAACAACACCACCGCCGGCATGTGTGGCAATGACGACTGCGGCCAAATGTCCGCCTGGTATGTCTTTAGCGCCCTGGGGTTCTATCCGGCGGACCCCTGCGGTGGCACGTATATTATCGGCAGTCCCCTGGGCGACCAGGCGACGATTAGCCTCGATCCCAAGTTCCACAAAGGCGCCACATTTACCGTCCTGGCTCGCCATAACTCACCCAGGAACCTCTACATTCAGTCTGCCACCCTCAATGACCAACCATTCACCCGCACCTGGCTGACCCACGATCAGATCATCGCGGGGGGCACCCTGGTATTGGAGATGGGGCCGACTCCCAACCGAAAATGGGGTGTTGGCCCTGCGGATCGCCCATGAGACGGGGCGGGCCTCGCGCCTTACTTGGTTTCCGCCGCCCGGGCTGGAGCGGGAGCCGCCATGGCTTTGGCTTTGGCTTCCGTTGCCCCCGTGGGATCAATGTGGCGGAACGCCTCGATGACTGCGCGGTGCAGGTCTTTCTCCTGCACCATGAAGAGCGGGAGGAGTTTCGGCAGAGCTGCGGTAGCGAGGCTGCCGTATTCCGCCAGTGCCGATGCTGCATCTTCCCGCAGCTCTTCCTGGTCCAGGTATTTTATCAGCAGGGGGATGATCTCCTCCGGCTGGGCGTGGAGTCGTCCCAAGGAAACCGCCGCCGGTCCCCTGACCGCCAGGTCCGGCCCTTGGAGCGCCTGGATCAGAGCGGGGATGGCTGCGGCGGCGGGCGGCCCAAAATCACCGATCCCTCCGGCCGCGCCCGCCCGGCGGCCGTCCGCGGTGCGAAAGTAGATCTGAATACCCGGCAGTTCATTCAAGCCCTCAATGAGGGTTATTCGCCAGCGCGAATCGTTCGTGTCTCCAAGCATCGTTCTCGTCAACTGGGGGAGAATCTCCTCGTTTAACACGAGGATTGCCTCGTTGCTGGCGCCGGGAGCCCGGCTCTGCAACTGTTCCCCCCAATAATACTGCGACCTTCCTCGGTAACGCACCTCGCGCTCCCCCAGCGCCTTGCTCAACCCCCAAATCCCGCCCGTCAGCAGGCCCAATCCGACCGCCACTGCCATCAACATTCGAAGAATGCGCTTTTTCACAAGCCATTCCTTGGGTCAGGGCTCCCACCGCCAGGGTTCAGAATCATGGGTTGAAGATCCACTCCAGGGCGGGATGGTCAAGCCAGATTCTATCGGACCCCACCGGTTGGTCATCGGCTGCAATTGATTTCGATGACCGGCTGTAGTTCAGCCAAATGTGCCCGTCTCATTTCGCCGGGGATGGTCTGTGAGTCGGTCCAGCCTCCGAGGGTGTTCGTCCCGATCTGCAACGACGCCGTCGAGGTCACGAGGATGCCTGGCATGGCGCAACCGGTGACGGTGTTGCCGGTGATGCCGATGTTCCGGGGTGGGCGCCGGCTGGGGCCAGGTCGCCGTTGCCCCCAGTGGCCTCGATCCGGATCGGCACCCCGCCACAGTCCGTGATCGTGTTACCCGTGATCTGGAGATCACTGCTCGTGCCCGCCTCGAGCCACCAGTATTCGGGCGAGACCAGAATGGCGGACATCCAGCAGCCTTCCATGCGGTTGCCCGTGATCTCGCCGTGGCTGGCCTTGATGAGAATGCCGCGCGAGCGGTTGAAACCGAAGTTGCAGTTCTTGACCGTAAAACCGTTGCCGATGCGGTTGGCTGAGCAAATGACCCCGCCGCGGGGAATGACCACTTCGCGATCCAGCGTGATGGTAAACGCCCGTCCGAGCCCGCGGCCGCTTTTCAGGCCCGCATCCAGGCTCTGCCGGCCCACGAACGTTCGCTCGTCCTCCTGCATCGCCCCAGCGGGCTCGATAACGAGAGCTCTCGCATCCGGCAGCCGTTCACCCGTGTAGAGCACGAGTTCCACCGGATCACCAGGCTGGATATTCATGCCGCCCTTGGCCAGGACCCGGAGTTCCTTGCCCTGCGAACTCATGATCAGGTGGTAGTCGCCGCAGATATTGATGCAATCATCTCCCATGAATCGCGCGGTGCATCCGAGGTAGCTCGGCCCCTTGATGGCATATTTGCTGTGATAGGCGTCCGCATCGAGTGAGCGCAGGCGTGGTGAACCGCGTTTCACCGGGTCGTCTTCCGGTGATCGCCGGTCGATGTGGCAGTGCGCGTACACGCTGCCGTCGCAGTTCAGTTCGATAAATCCGAAACAGTTCGACGCGAAAAGATCGATGTTCTCCAAGCGGACGTTGCGGTTGCTATGGCACTCGACCGCGTGAGCGGCGCTGCCCGACGGGGCAGACTCGGACCCGATCACGATGAGATCGCCAACCTGTTCGGGATGGACCTCGTGCCGTCCGGGGCTGGTGAGGCGGAGATGGCGCGAATCCACGGTTTCGATCCGGCTCACGCCCCGGTCCTCGCACCGCAAGGTCCGTGTGTCCGGACGGAACACCTCATATTTGAAGTTGCGCACCGTCGCGGTTTCCGGGTAGCCCGCGAACAACTCGATGTCGTAGACCTGTTTGTCCGCTGATATCGCGGTGATGTGTCCTTGCGTATAGGGAAGTGGGTCGTAGTCGATGCTTAGTCCGCGTACGCTGACGTTGGTGCAGCGGGTGATGGTGAGGGCCCGCGTCGTTTCAGTGCAGATCATCTCCACCCCATCGGCGATGACCTGGATGCCGGTTAGTCCTTGGAGCAGTAAGTGTTGGCGGTTGCGCGGCACGACGCGATACCGCCCGGGCGGGACCACAATGCGCGTGGCCCCCATCTTGATTTCCTGGTCGATGAAACCCTGCAAGTCGAACGGAATGCCGGCCGTGGGGGTGGCACCTCGAGTCAACGTCGGGGTTTCCGCCGCGGTTGAGGCGGTTTCCTGGCCCAGCCAGACAAGGCCGGCGACCACCAGGGTGGCGGAGCTTCGTTTCACTATGGTCATCATTGTTCCAGGGCCCGGGAGCGGTCGTTGTGCCGCGGCCGTGGCGTACCGCGAAGATAATGGGTCGGCCCGGCGGGGACGAGGCGCATTTTGATCCAACCATAACCTCGACGCCCGCGTAATGGGCACTTCTCACGGTTGTCCACCTGCTCCAAGTCCCATTAACCCACCGCTTCCAGCGGGGGTTAGCCAAGCCAAGAGGCATTCTCAACCGCTTCAACGGTTTATCCCCCGCAACGTGCGGATGCACCCGCCCGTTTCCATCGCGTGATCGAGCCATGAGGATCACCTGGGCCAAGGCGCCTAGCCCTTCCGGAGGGGCTTTTGCGGTTGCGGTCTGGCGCTTTCAAAGGTATAGAATGATAACAACAAGAATCAACTATGAGCGAACCAGTTATATTCCAGAAGTTTCCTTTTGTGCAAAAGGCCGAGGCGGGCGCTTATTGGTGGTGCGCCTGTGGGCAATCCAAGGGCCAGCCCTTTTGTGATGGCTCCCACAAGGGGACCGGCTTGGGCCCTCAAAAGGTCGAGTTGGCCGAAGCCAAAACCGTCGCGTGGTGCGGGTGCCGGCATTCGAAAAACCCGCCCTTCTGCGACGGTGCGCATACCAAGCTCTGAATCTCCCCGGCTAAAGCTGCGGTGTTAAAGACGGCTCTTTCACTGAACCGCTGGATCGAGACCGCTTCAACCGAGGGATGATGGCAACGTGTTATCGGGAATAGAACGGTTAGCCGCCCGCGGGCGCTAAATCGGCAGTGTGTGACAGCCCTGATCGCTCGTGGCGAAAGACGTTCACTTTGCCGCCGAGGGCGCAGAGGTGGCCATCGGTCTGCACCACCAACGCCGCGCCCGACACGATCCCGTAGCCGGTGGTCCCGACCGGGGAAAGGGTGAGCGCGGCGCGCAGTTCCGCCCAGCCTTCCTCTTCGCCGTGCGTGTCACAGAGCACGGGGGCAAACCCCAGGCAGGGAAAGAGTTCGGCGGTGTCGTCATCCTCGGGGTCGCCCCATCGGACCCAGTGGTGGGCGAGCATAATGCTGCCCGCCGAGACTCCGACGAAAGGAACGCCTCTTCCATGGAGCGCTTCCAGGGTCAGGGTGATTCGGTTCTGCCGCAAGACCCGTATCCCCTCTTCCACATCCCCGCCCGAGATGAACACCAGGTCTGCCCCCTCTAGCACGGCCTTCGCCTCATCGCGGTCCGCTCGTCGGCCACACAGCGGGGCGAGAGTGACCTGCCCGGCACCTGCCTCCCTGAGCATGGTAGCAATAAGTTCCCGGAAACCAGGGTTGTCTCCCGAGGCAGCGCCGACATAGGCGATCTTCGGATGCCGCACGCCGATCCGTTGGAGGACCGCCTGCATTAGCGGCTCGGAGCTCTGGCGCGAGCTGTGCCGATGGCCGCCCGCCAGCAGGTACATCGGAGAGGAACAGTCAGCCATGGGGTGCCTCTCCAGTTCGCAGGGGTGCAACGCGGTCCAAGGGGAACGAGCGGAGCGCTAACAGGAACTTGCTTGAGGGTTCCGCGAGTAGCTCGGGGACCTCGACGGCCTCGATGGACACCCCGAGGCCAAAGAGTTTTGACAGGGCTGCGCTAGCCTCCCGCGCCAGTGCTTGGCCTTGGTCTGGCGCCGCAACCACGGCGCAATGCACACGGTTGGGCGCGTCCTGATCGACCCGGTAGGCTTCCAGGCCGTCGACCCCGGCCAGGGCACGGTCAATGGCCCCGTGGGTGACCGGTATCCCATTTCCGGCAACGCAGAGACTCTTCAGCCGCCCCTCGAGGCTGCTGAGGGTCAGGCCCAGCGTCCGGCCGCAAGGGCAGGGGTTAACGGCCATCCGCCCCACATCCCCAACCTCGAAGCGCAGCAGGGGGAACCACGCGTTGCCGAAGGTGGTGGCCACGATTCGTCCCAGACCACCGGGCGGAACGACGGCGGATTCATCGCCGCCGGGCAGCGGGACCAAGTCGACCCGGCAGCTCTCGGTGTTTTGGTGCAACCTCCCGTGCTCGCACTCCATGAAGACATAGCCTGCCTCCGTCGAGCCGTAGGAACTGGCGATGGGCGACCGGAAGACCCGACGGATAACGCGCAGGTGCAGCTCGGAAGGGAACTCGTAAGTGAGTGTGATGAGTGGCACCGGCGGAACTTCAAGCCCCAGGCGTTCGGCCGCACGGGCGAGTCGGGCCAGGAGCGAAGGGTTGGCTTCCAACACCGATGGACGGTAATCGGCGAGTTCCGCCAGCATCCGACGCTCATGCCCCGCGGGCCATTCCTCCGTGCGGCCGTATTCATTCAGAAATAAGAACCGCCCAAGCATTCGCCCGGGACGAGCAATCGGCGGGCCCTCGGAACGAGGACCCACGGAGAGGGCGCTGGCAAGGATGGCTTCCGGGTGGGTGCCGGTCGCGACGCGGGCGGCGACGGCATTGAGCGTCCAACTGGCGCGTTCGGAGGCATCCCACCACCCTTGGTTCCAGAGGTTGGTGAGGGCCTCGTCGGTGGTGCCACTGGTGCGGACGAAACTGACTTCACCCCGCGCCAGCGCGGCGTCGAGGTTTCTCCCGATTGGGACGCATCCATAGGGGAAGTGCGCGCGGAGATCGTCCTTGGTGAGCAGCGGCAGTGCGCGATACCGAGCGTTGATCTCGTGGCCTTCCCCCGGGTCGCGGCCGCGCCAGGAGGCGTAAAGCGGCGTTTGATCGAGGGCGAGGGAGAGCGCCTGGCGACTGCGCTCCTCATAGAGGCCGATGGCCGCAGGTCCGATGTTCACAGGGGTGGACTGTTGTTCGTAGCTCCCGACGCAAGGAGGCGGATCCCCTCCGCCCCGGCGCGCGAGCGGCTGGCGGCTTTGATAGAGAGCCGAGGCAGGGCGTTGGTCCAGCGGTACTCGCTGGCGCCATTGAGCGGCAGACGCCAGCGCCCACCGGCGGGCATGGGGGTGACTTCCGGGGACGTGCCGCCGGCGGATTGGACGCGCTCCGGCGCGCCGAATCGCTTGGCGTTCAGTTCCAGCGTGAAGTGGCGTTTCCGGGGCCAGGTTTGGAGGCGCCAGATATTGCCTTCGCGGCGCAACCGAACGCTGCCATCGGTGCGCAGGTCGTCGAAGTCGATGACTTCGTTGGCGTTGTTCAAGTGCGGCGTGTGCCAGGCGGTCGGGGCGGGCGTGGGCGGTCCGGTCTCGGCGTGGAAGGCGACTAGGGCGCCGCCTTTGGCCAAGTGCAGCTTGCCCAGGCGAAACCGAGTCGTGCCGTCGTCCACTCCCTCAAGATGGACGCGGCTACCGTCCCCCGCCGCGTCGAACAGACCGATCACCCAATCGTAATCGCCATCAGGCAGATTAGCGGGCAGCGAGACGTTCCAGGTTCCGTCGTGGATGGACTGGCCGGTGCGCCATTGCGAGGTCGGGGTGGCGAGGGTGTGGTCCTGTTGCGCCCGGATGGCCTCGCCCTGACAAAAATGGACCAGGCACTGGTAGTCTTGGGGCAGCCCGTCCTCCGCCAGCCACCGGTAGGAGACGGTGAAGGCGCGCGTGCCCGTCTGCTGAAACGACTCAACCGAGGGACAGATACGCCAGTGGGCCGACAGATTCCAGTCGATGGCCGCGCGGGCGTTGACGAACAGGGTGTCGCCGGTGTCGGCGAAGTCGGTCACAAAACCGCCACGGAGGCGGCCGCCGGCCGTGAGCCTGGCACCGCGCAGCAGGGTGCCGGCGGTGAGCCCGGGGCCTTCGGCGATCCATCCCCAATCCGGCAACCGCCAACTGCCCACCTCCAGGAGGTTCGAAGAACCGTTGACGGTTAGTGTCAGCCCATTCTCGTAACGAATCCGCACGCGGTCTTTGGCGCCCCCCTCTGCGAGCCTGGCCAGGGCGGTGGCGTCCAGCCAGTTGCCGCTCCGTTCGTAACGGATATCCACCGGCCGGGCGGTAGCATACCGGGCCATGACCGGAGAGAGCAGATGGTGCTCCAGCCAGGCCAAGGGGAGGTTGGCGTAGAGGGAGCCGTCGAGGAACCCGGCGTGGCCGTAGGCTACTTCCTGGGCCCGATAGCGATCCAGGACGATCATGGGAGTGGTCCCTCCCGCCCAGTTGGTTTGGTAAGCGTCGGTCGGCCACCAACGGCTGTGATAGCCCATGCCGTGGTTGAACTGGAGTGGATGGATCTTGAGCAAATCAAACTCCACCGCCAGCGGGGCGGTGAACCCGCCGTTGTCGGGCCAGCCACTTCCGAATTGGGCTTCGACACCGTCCAGGCATCCGCTCCAATACCAGTGGTGGTTGCCCTCGCCCAACACCGGCCCGGAATGGGTGGTGCGTTCGTAGGCCCAAAGCTGGCGGTGGATGTCCCACACCCGGCCAAACTGTCCCGCCCCGGTTTCGCCGGCCCGTTGCTCGACGTGGAACCAGGGGGGGACCGAGCTATGCACGTCGAGGTAATCGGCTTGGGTGGCGTAGCGGCGGTGGATCTCGGGTGACTGCTCGGTGGCCAGGCGCAGGATGGCATTGGGCTTCACGGCAAAGGACTGGATGCGCGTGCCGGGGTTGTACCACGCTTTTTGGAGCTTGCCAGCTGAATCCAGCGCAATGTCATTGGTGTTGAAGGAGTCGTAGTTGGGGTAATAATCGACGTAATTCTCGTGGGGGGCGCAGCGAATGCCAAGGCGGGCGCCGGTCGCGATAAGGTGGCTCATGCCGGCATCGCCACCGTAGGCTGCGTTGGCGGGAAAGTGCATCGGTAGGGCGTTATCGTAGCCGCTCCGCTGCCAGTCGTGAATGATAGCCACGCAGTTCGTGATGCCGTAATCAGCCAGCGTGGTCAGATTGGCGGCGATGTGGTCGAACTTCCCGCCCCAGATGTCCAGAACGATCCGGTTGGCCAGGAAATCGCGCCAAGGCGAGGGCGGGTTGGGCGGGTTGGGCAGCACCTCCGCGAGGTGCCAGGCGGCCGTGAAGATGGCCCGTTCGCGCAGCAAGATGCGCGTGCCGTCGGCCAAGGGCTCGTAATGAGCCGTGTTCCCGTCCTGCGAGGCCGCCGCCGAGACCGTCCAATCGAGGATTTCGTTGACGAATAGGCCCTCGCGCGGCAGGAACCAGACGTTGCCGGTGTAGTAAGGCGTCGTGACCGGTTTCCGCCGGAGTGCTGGTCCCCAAACCCCGGCGTCGAACGCAGTTACTTTGGGGGAATCGCAGGTGACGGTGAGCACCAGGCTCTTGCCGATCATCTCACCGGTTATCCGCACCGTCGCGGTTACGGCCCCAACCCGGAAGCTCCGCCAGAGTATGCAGACCGAGTTGGTTTGCCACCAACCGCTCTCGATCGGCGTGGCGGGCTCGGTCCAGGAGAGTCCCGCGGAGTTGGCCAACGGCACTGAGATGGGGCCCTCGCCCGTCATGTGGCCGGTGAGCATCAAGGACCCCCAAAGCCCATCGGTGGCCGAGCGAGGTGCGCTCCATTGATACTCCAGGACGCCGTCCGGCCCGGCATACCGGAGCCGGGCCACACCGTTTGAGAGGCTGGTCGTAGTCTTTCCGAGGAAAGCGCTTTGGGGGGCCACCTCGATCGTTTGGCCGGACCACAGATTGGAGAGCGCGAGGGGTTGAGGCGCGGCCTGAGCGATCGCGGGCGGCGAGTACCCCTCCAGCACCAGCTCGCGGTCGCCCCAGAACGAATAGTCAAAGGACGCGTCGTTGCGCGGTCCGGGGTCCACCTCGAACCGGATGGTGACGTTCGAACCGCGCAGGGCGGTCAGGTCGTACTCGAACGGACGCCACACGTCGTTCGTCTGGTGGTAGTCAAAGACCTTGGTGCCATTGGCGAACAGACGAAATGTGACCCCGTCGGAATTGGTCACGTTTTCGGTTCGCATCGCCGTCGCGCCCCGAAGGAGGATGCGCGTGGCCTGGCTGGGCAGGCTGAAGGCGAACTGTTGGAAAGTGATCCCAGTGCCGTTGCGCCAAGGGCAGTGGAGGAAAAAAACGTCTTTGCCGTTTTGTAGGCCGAAAGGACCGCATGCGACGCCCGTCCGGGCTTCAAAAAATCCCGACCACCCCGTCGAGAACTGTTGCTCGGCTTGCCCGCGGTAGGCATACCCGACGGCGTACACTCCCACCTCGTCGAGTTTCATCACCGGCAGGTCCGGGATGAGTAAAGGCTGCGCGGTTGCACTTAGTGCCAGGGTTGCGGTTTTCCAAAGCAACAACCCTCGTCGAATTCGCTTCATGCGAAACCAACCTTACGGGGGATTTCGGGGCAAGGCAAACCGGTTTCAACCGGCGCTTGCTCTCCCAACCCTGAAGCAGTTCCACCCTAGCCAGACTTGGCCGGTATCTAATGGGAGTCTGATCCCAAGCTTCGCTCGCGACCAAATGGAACCACCGACGGCTCGCGCCGGTTAATGCCGGGTCCGCGATTTTAGCGTGCCCTCAGTCTGCCATCCGGGGAATCGAAGTTTCGGTCAAATGCTTGATCTGCTCGGCGTGCAGCCACCACCGAAACCACTGCGAGCGGTAGCGGACCGTCCAGTCCGCCTTGGCCTGTTCCAAGCCGATATCGTAGCCGGCCTTTTCCGACTCGCACCACTTGTGTTTTAAGATCTCCTCGCGTTGCGCCTGCGCTTGCCGGTAGAGGAGCGAATTTGTGACTAGGTCGGCTGCCGACCTGATCTCGTTTTGTTGTTCTGTCATAACCCCGACACAAACTCACCACCTGCCAACCAACCCCTATTCAAGGGCAACCCTGATAGGCGAATTCAACTACACTTTCGCTGATCCTGAGGACGAAGCAATCAAAACTTAAACAAAAACATGACGCCCCTCACCCGTAGGAGTATCACACCCCTGCTTGCCGGGTGGGAATCCCACATCTCGGGGAGGCCAAGGCCACATCAAGCCCTGGTTGTCGGGGTGGGGTCTGCCCCCATCCGGAGCTTGATGCAGCCCTGGGGTTCTGCCGCGCTTCGCACTTTCCGCTCGCCGGCCGGGAGGGCAATTCGGATATTGGCAGCATGTCATTCTATTCCGTCTCCCGGTTGAGTCTTAAGATCGGCTTGGGGAGCGTGTCCTTTTCCTTCCTGGTCGTCACCCCTGCGTTCGGGGCGGAGCAGCCGGGCTCGCCTGCTCTGCTGCCCAAGATCCACGTCTCGGCGGATAACCGCGGCTTTGTCACCGAAACCGGCAAACCCTTCGTTCCGTTTGGGGTGACTTACTTCCGGCCCGGCACCGGCTGGGCACCGCAGGTGTGGAGGCAATTTGATGCCCAGGCCACGCGAAGAGATTTTGCCCGCCTGCGCGAGTTGGGGGGAAATTGTGTGCGCGTCTTTTTATCCTTCGGCTCGTTTTATGAGGAGCCGGGCCGCCTCTCCGCGGGTGCCCTCGCCAAGCTCGACCAGTTTCTGTCGCTGGCCGAGGAGGACGGGCCTTTACGTGCAGCCGACGGGACCGGACCATTGGGAAGGGTTGCCGGAGTGGGCTCGAGGTGACCGGATGGCAGAGGCAAAAATCTTGAGCGCCTTGGAGCAATTCTGGACGCTCCTGGCCGCTCGGTATCGCGGGCGTAGTGTGATCTTCGCCTATGAGTTGCTTAATGAGCCCGAAGTCGGCTGGGACACCGTGGCCATGCGGCAACAATGGCCCGCGTGGTTGTTGAAGAAATACGGCGCCGCCGCCAGATTGTCCGAGGCTTGGGGGAGGCCAGTGGGCCAGGCCGACCTCGAAGCTATCGCTCCCCCAGCCAAGGACGCTCCCCCAGGCAAGTCCTTGCTCGATTACCAACTTTTCCGGGAAGATATTGCTGACCAATGGACCCGCCGGCAAGTCGCGGCCATCCGCTCCGTCGATCCGCAGGCGCTCGTGACCACCGGGCTTATCCAGTGGTCAGTGCCGCTTTGCCTGGCCGGGCCCTTTCACTATTCGGCCTTTCGGCCGTCGCGGCAGGCGGCCCTCCTCGATTTCCTGGAAGTCCATTTTTATCCGCTGGCCACCGGCTTTTACGAATACCAGGGCGAGGAGAGCGAGCAACGAAACCTCGCCTACCTGGAGTGTGTGACGCGCGAGGTGGCGCGGTGTGGTAAACCCGTGGTCATTGGCGAGTTCGGGTGGTACGGAGGCGGGAGGTTAGCCATCGATGGGGGGCGACACCCGGCCGCGACCGAGGATCAACAGGCTCGTTGGTGCCGGGCGGCCGTCGAATCCACCGCAGGCTGGGCGACGGGTTGGCTCAACTGGAGCTTCCACGACCATCCGGGCGCGGGCGATGTGACTGAGTTGATCGGTCTGCTGGCTCCCGATGAGCGGGTGAAAGCCTGGGGCCGCGCTTTCCATGAGCTCAGCGGGAAACTCCAAGCCCGACCTCTGCCTCCCGCACCCTCCGTGAAACGCCCGGCGTTGGATTGGGACCGGAACATCACGGATCGCCGGGCCATGGACGCTTTTCGCGAGAGCTACTTCCAAGCTTTCAAGGCTGACGCTGGCCAATCGGCCTGGCACTAATCGTCCGGGGGACGCAAACTGCTACCGCAACTTCGGCCGAAATGACCATTTTTCGACGAGGTTCACGCCCAAGGGACGGGAACCACCCGTGCGTCAAAGCACACACTTGCGGGGGAGGGGCGCATGGGTGTAGGTTCCGGATAGTGAGCACCCTTCGCCGACGAACGATCCCGGAAGATCTCAGACAGGGTCTGAGGTCTTCTCCAGGCGCGGCTTTTACCCTGATCGAACTGTTGGTGGTGATAGCGATTATCGCGATCCTCGCCGCCATGTTGTTGCCCGCGCTGGCCAAGGCGAAGGCAGAGGCCCATCGCATTCAGTGTGTGAACAATGAGAAACAGCTCATGCTGGCCTGGGCCATTTATCCCAACGACAACCACGAAATGCTGGTGCTGAACGGCGGTGACACGGCGGTGGCCTCCTCACAGGCCCATCTCTGGGTTTATGGCGGCAACCATGGAGATCCCGACACCCTCACCAACTCCCAATACTTGCTGAGTCCCACCTACGCCCTGTTTGCTCCCCTGGTGCCCGCCATCGGAGTTTACAAGTGTCCGGCCGACACCTCCCTCTGGACCATCGGGGGCAAGAACGTCAACGAACTGCGCAGCTACTCCTTGAACTGCTACGTGGGGTCTTCCCCCGCCAACGTGGTGCAGCCGATATCACTCGACTCAGGCTACCGGGTTTATCTGAAATCCTCAGACCTCGCGGTGGATTCGCCCGCCATGCGCTTTGTGTTTATCGATGTCAACCCGGCCAGCATTTGCACCCCGGCTTTTGGCATGGACATGAACCTGCAGAGTTTCGTCCATTACCCATCCAGTCTGCATCGTAACCTGGGAGTGATCTCCTTCGCCGACAATCACGTCGAGTCGCGCAAATGGGTAGACCCACGGACCCGGAAAGGGCTGCCGATGGGTCAGCAGTATATCCCCCACAACGATCCGTCTCCTGGCAACCAAGATTTGGTCTGGCTGGGGGCGCGCACCTCGGTGCGAAAATGAGTTCAGCACCCGTCTTCATTGGGTGCTCGGGTCGAGCGAACCCTTTGCCCTGCAAAATCAATCGTGGCCCCCGCCGTGAGCTCGTCGCCACTTCGCGAACCAGCTCTAGCCGGCATCACCTCCGCTAGGTAGACTGGCCGTCAACATCCCCGCCACGATACACCTATGAGGTGGTGACCATGATCGGCTTCGCCGATTCATTGACATCCCCGCGGAGTCACAGCATTCTGCCACGATGAAATGCAGCAAGCATCCGCGACCCGTCCTCCACAGAACACGAGTTTGGCTGGCACCCCTCCTGGTCGGCCTGGGGTTGGGTCTTCCCGGCGCGTGGGCGGATTGGCCGGAATGGCGCGGTCCCTCGGGCGATGGCCACGTTCCAGCCCCGGGTGACGCTCGCCTCATCGGCCTCCCCCTCCACTGGAGCGACGCTGAGAATGTCAAATGGAAGACCGAAACCCCGTACCAGGGTTGGTCCAGCCCCGTGGTCTTAGCCGGGCAGGTGTGGCTTACCGCCGCGACGCCGGATGGACATGATTTTTTTGCGCTCTGCGTGGAGGCTGACACCGGGCGGATCCGGTTTAATGAAAAGCTCTTCCATTGCGACGCGCCCGAGCCTCTCGGCAACCCGATGAACTCCTACGCCACTCCCAGCCCAGTCATTGAGCCGGGCCGGGTCTATGTGCATTTCGGAAGTTACGGGACCGCTTGCCTCGACACGGCCACGGGCAAGACCATCTGGCAGCGGCAGGATTTGCCCTGCCGCCACTATCGTGGACCGGCCTCGTCCCCGGTGCTCTTCGAGGGACTGTTGATTCTCACGATGGATGGCGTCGACCAGCAATACCTGGTCGCCTTGGACAAGCAGACCGGCAAGGACGTTTGGAAGACCGCCCGTTCGGTGGCCTGGAACGATGAGAATGTGCCCGGTCAGATGGCCCGGGACGGAGATCTGCGGAAGGCGCATAGCACCCCCCTTATCGTCACCGCCAACGGGCATCTCCAGATGCTCACCGCCGGCGCCAAAGCGGCCTACGGCTACGACCCGCGCACCGGCAAGGAGTTGTGGCGAGCTCGATACGATGCCTGGTCGGCCGCGTCCCGGCCTCTCTTTGATCGCGGCATGGCGCTGATCATTAGCGGTTTCGGTGGGAAGACCGAGCTCTTGGGCATCCGGGTGGACGGACAGGGAGATGTCACCGATACCCACGTGTCCTGGCGTTTCATGGCCAATGTCTCCAAGACCGCCTCGCCGGTGGTGGTGGATGGCCTCCTCTATATGGTCAGCGATGACGGGATGGTGACTTGCCTCGAAACTGCGACTGGCACCCGGGTGTGGCGAGAGCGGATCGGTGGCAAGTATGCCGCTTCACCCATTTACGGGGACGGGCGCCTCTATTTCTTTGCTCAGGATGGCAAGGCGACGGTGTTGAAGCCGGGCCGTGCGTTCGAGGGGGTGGCGACCAATAGCCTCCCGGGTGGGTTCATGGCTTCACCAGCCGTGGACGGTAAGGCTTTCTTCCTCCGCACCAAAACCCACCTTGCCCGGATCGAATCGGCGGTGGAAGGAAAGTAACAGTCGACCTGGTAGTCACGGTGGTTTGGCGTGTGCGGCAGCTCTTGAGTTGTCGGACCCAGACGTGAGCAAGTCGGGATAAGTCCATTACCTTGTTTTGGCTGTCGTCTCCGCCATACGATCTGCCATGTTGGGCCGTACTACGATCTTATGAGAATTCAGGTCGGCTTGTTAGTCGGAGGCGGGGGGCCTCCGGCGGTGGCATCGCCAGACGGGGCGGGCGCGTCGCGGATCGGCACGATCACCAAGGTCGGACTCTGCTTGCTGTTCGTTTTCTCGTGGACCGTGGTTGCCCAGCCGGTGGGAAAATCATTCCACACCCTCGAAGCCTTGGCGGCGGACTCAGAACTCGTGGTCCGCGGCGCGATCTTGTCGATCGAAAACTCGAACCAGGCGCCTTCCCTGAATAGGTGGGAGGCGGTCACCTTTGCGGTGGTAGAGTCGCTCAAAGGCGACGCCCCGAAAACCATGCAGTTCGTGATCCCGTCAGTGTCCTACCCCGATAGGACGCTGAGCAACTGGATCGCGTCCAAGACCTCGCTGCTGGTATTCCTGTCGGAGAGCGCGCGGCTGGGCAACCGCCAGACCTCCCGATTCCGGTATGCGCCGTTCACGAGGGCTGCGGTCGTGGACCTCAGCTCGAATGCGCCACCGGAACTGCTCACCCCGGATTACCAACCGGTCCTGGGTGCCGTGGCCATCCTGGCGCGGGCTAGAACCGCGATCGCTGTCACGAAAACGGGCACCTATAACATCCTCTGGACCAATGTTCCGTTTGGCCGGATCCCGAGCGGGTACGCGGCGCCTTGGGCCTATCTTTCGCTCCCGATCCGCCGCGAGCCCGGCAAGGAGTTGCGCCCGGACCGTTCGCCACGATTCACCCCAAAAGCGCAGTACGACGGCAACCGTATCCTGGCCGCGCGTGGCCAGGGGGCCTGTCTCTGGGACGCCGTGACCGGCAAACTCATACGAAGATTCACGGGCAGCGCCGAGGAAGTTCAGGCGGTCAGTTTCTGCCCGGTGGGCCCCTTCAGTCCCCCCAAGGGGGAGATTTTGACCGGCTCCGGCAAGCGCGGTGGCATTCTCGGCATGTCCAAGGACAACGCCATCCGGCTTTGGAATACCGAGGACGGGGCGGTTAAGAAGATATTCGGCCCGCTGATGGGACCCGTGATGGCGCTGAACTGGTCTCCCGACGGGCACCGGTTTCTCAGTTCGAGCATCGAGAGTTCCGGCCAGGACGCCCACCGGGAGAGGTTGTGGGAGGATTTTGGAGCGACAGAGCTGTTTGTGTTTCCCGGCTACGATCCCCAGTTCAGCCCGGACGGTGCGTTGGTGGTTTCCCGGAACTACGAATACGGCGGCATCACGAGCTTTGTCGGAGTCTGGGACACACGCACGTATCTCCAACTATGCACTTTGCCCGGGGAAAACAAGACTTTCTTCTCGGCCAGGCCCAGCCCTTGGGGCAACCGCCTCGTCACGACGGCAACCGCGTACGCCGACGGCAAATACACCTTCGCAGTCGAGGTTTGGGACGCTGAGACAGGCCGGCATCTACTCGACCTCAAGGGAGCCTGCGCCACCGACGCTGCCTACACGCACGATGGCGCCACGATCGTAACGGCCAACCGCGACACCGGCGCTGACGTCTGGAATGCGGAGACCGGTGAGTTGGTCCGCACCCTGGATTGTCCGAAGCAATTGCACGGCATCCTGCTCAGCCCGGACGGCCGCCGCTGCCTCGCGACCTGGGGTCCGGGCCGCCACCGTGGGAACGTCGAGGGGGCATCGCTGTGGGACGTCCAGGCGGGCAAAGAGTTGCTCCGGCTTAGTCGTGTTGCCGAAGGCTTGGTCGGCTTTGCCTCCGACGGAGCCACGATTTTCGCATTCGATGAAGCAGAGGGCACCGCTGCCACTGTTTGGAGCGCCGAGACCGGTGAAGTCCTGCGAACCATTCGGCTCGAATAGGACCGGCCCCGGCCACACAGCTCATGAAAAACGCTGAGTCCAACTATCGGCGCGGCGCGTAGTCTGTCTCACGCACCAGCGAGCAGACAGAGGCCGAAAACACAAATCCTCGGCGCTAGCGGGTGGGTGGCGGCGCCGGGGCGCCGCCGCTCCCGGGGGCCCGCTTGAACATCTGGAGCAGCCCCTCGAGGAAGGTGTAGAACACATCCACCGCGTAGCCGACGAGAAAGGCGAGGGCGAAAGGTGAAATGGTGACGGCCTGGGAGACATTGAAGAGGCCGACGACCAGGCCGCCAATGCCGGCGATCAAAAAGCGGGCGATGTGACGGTTGCCGGCAACGAAGGTGCGGTTCGCGACCTGGTCCTCGTGCAAGCGCAGCAGATAGGCGCCCGCCCCGAGCAAGGCATAAAGGACAGGGAGGATGCAGGTGGCGATGGCGCCATAGTAAACAGTTACCCGCTCCTTGAGGTTGTTGGCGAAACCACGAACGGTCTGATACTCCTCCACCCGGTCCCTCAACTCGCCGGCCAGGCGCACGTCCAGACCGGGCGTGAGCTCGAACATCCTCCTAGCGCGATGGTCGTTGGTCCGGTTTGCCGAATAGGGGAGTGGGCCGAAATCCAACAGGAAGTGTTTCAACCGCCTGGCGTAACCGTCAATTTCGCGCGTGGTGGCGGTGAACTGTTGGAGATCGGTGATGATCTCCACGGCGGTAAGACCGTGCGGTGGCTCGGGGGTGCCAAACCATTTCTCGTTCTCCGAGAGGGGGGCCGGCTGGCCGGCGCCATCCTTTACACCGACTGGGGCCGGGCTTGAGTCCGGCCAAGGCCCGAGTTCGGCCCTCAACTTCGCGGCGAGGGCGTTGGCCGTGGTGACATCCGCCTTAATCCGGTCAGCCACGCTGGTGCTGACGAAGGTGACCAACGAGAAGAGCACGATCATGCAGCCAACCCAGATGGCGACCTTCCCGTAAAAATGGATGGCCTCGCGGGCGTCCCGCGGAGTGGCATACGTGCGCAAGCTCTCGACGGTGACGGGCTTGACCTTCGCCGCCAGCGTCGTGAGCGAGGTCAGGAGATCGGCCGCGTGCTGCTGGGTGAGGCCGCCTGCGGCGCCAGCGATCCTGGCCTTGAAAACGCCATCCCTGACCGTGGCATCCACCGCGATGCCGACCTCGGCGGCATAACCCAACAGCAGTTCCGCCTCCTCGAGTGTTTCCGTCAGGTACGGCACGGAGAGGAGCGACGAAGGCGGGCCCGCGGCTCCGGGCTGAGTCGGCGGCACTACCACGGCATCGGTGTTCGCGGGGGGCGTCGGTGTTTGGCCGCCGTCAGGTTGGTTGGGCGTTGAATTCATTGAATTAGTCTCCTGGTTTGGCGCCGAGTTCTCGCCCCCGGGCCGGCTTTCGAAGCCGCCTTAGCTTGCGTTGCCACACTGGAAAGCGCTGGGGTGATGTTGTGCCATGTGTGCCATGCGTGTATCTAATCCGAGCCGGACGGGCGGGTCAAGCCCCTATTTGTCAAAATGTTCCAATGACCCCCATGCTCCCTCAGCCACCAACGGCAGCGCCAGTTCAGACATATCGGCCTGCCTCAGGTCGGAACGCCTGGCGGGCCACTGCCGGTGAGTTAGTGGGCAACACACTTATGGGCTACCGACACAAGACCCTCCGCCCTGATTTGTGTTCGGCTGTCTTGTCTAACGGCGTTGATCGAGGCACAATCTCCTCATGGAAGATAACTGGGCTCGGCTCGAAAGCCTGGCGCGTGAAGAAGTCGAAGCGACGCTAGTGTCCCTGCCGGCACCGCTCCGCGAGCGGGCTGGCGCCTTGCCGGTCACCCTGGAGCCGCGCCCCAGCCCGGCCCTGTGCGACGACGGCATCGAACCCGACACCCTCGGCCTGTTCGTCGGTCCCGAATTCGCCTTCGAACCCACCTCGGCCGTCCCGCTGCCGCCCCAGATCATCCTCTTCCTCGAGAACCTCTGGGAAGAGGCCGAGGCCGATACCGGCATCTTCCGCGACGAGGTCCGCACCACCTATCTCCACGAACTCGGCCACTACCTCGGGCTCGACGAGGACGACCTCTACGACCGTGGGTTGGACTAAGACGAACCGGCATGAACTCTGATCGCTCAGTACCTGATCCGGTTCCCCGTCCCGACGGATCCGCCTGGCGGTGGCCGGTCGCTTTCATGGGGGTTTCCCTGGTGGTCATCCTGGCCGGGGTGTATGTGTTCAAGTCGTGCCGCGATCTGCCCGGCGAGGCGCTGGACCGGACGGGGAAGCTGGTAAAACAGGCCGGGGAGCAGGCTCGCAAGGTGGCCGCCGCCTTCAACCGGGGGACGATCACCACCACCTTCACCAGCTACGCCACCACCCTCACCGGCAGCGAATATTTCCAGTTTGCCACCCTCTCCCAAACGGAAGTGTTCACCCGCAGAGACGAGGCGAGTACTGCCTTCGGTTTCGTCCCCCTGCCGGACGTCGTGGTCCAAGCCTCCGCGCCGGTCACCTACACCTACTACCTGGACTTCAACGGCCATTGGGATTTTCATCTGGAGGGGGGCGTGATTCAGGTTACCGCTCCGATCATCCAATTCAACAAGCCGGCGGTGGACGCCTCCCGCATCACCTATGAGGTCAAAAAGGACAGCGTGTTGCGCAACAGCGCCGAGGCCGTGGCCAGCCTTAAGGAATCCATCACCGCACTCTCTTATCTCAAGGCCCGATCCAACGTCAGCCTCGTGCGCGAAACCGGGCGGAAGGAGGTCGAGACCTTCGTCGAGAACTGGCTGGCCAAGTCGTTCACCGACGGCAAGGCCTACGCGGTGAAGGTCCAGTTCCGCAACGAGCTCCGCGCGGACGGAACCAAAAGGCTTGCTACTCCCGCCGAGGGGCCTAGAGTAATCCCATGAAACGATTAGGCTTATGGGCGTGCCTTTGGGCCAGCACCCTGGCGCCGATTTACGGCCAACTGACGGTCGAGCTGACGCAGAACCAGGACCAGTTCCTGCCGGGCGAACCGATACGCCTGGCGGTGCGCATTACCAACTTGTCGGGGCAGGCGCTCCAGTTGGGCACCGACCCTGATTGGCTGACGTTCACCATCGAATCGCAACAAGGCGCCGCGGTGCCGCAACTGGCAGCCGTCCCGGTGGTCGGCGGGTTCTCGCTGGAATCTTCCGAGATCGGCACCAAACGGGTGGACCTGGCGCCGTATTTCGCCTTGGCCAACCCCGGCACCTATAAGGTGACCGCCACCGTGAAGGTCAAGGAATGGACCCGCGATGTCAGCAGCCAGCCCCGCACCTTCGACATCATCACCGGCGTCAAACTCTGGGAACAGGCCTTCGGCGTCCCCCGCGCCGCCAACGACCCGCCTGGCGAACCAGAGACCCGCCGTTACATCCTCCAGCAAGCCAATTACATCCGCGGCCAGATCCGTCTCTATCTCCGCGTCACCGACGCCTCCGGGAACCGCCCGATCAAGGTTGTGACGGTGGGCAGCATGCTCTCCTTGAGCCGTCCCGAGCATCTCGTGGATTCCGCCAGCAACCTGAACATCCTCTACCAGAACGGGCCGCATTCCTTCAATTACAGCGTCTTCACCCCCGACGGCGAACTCAAGGTCCGGCAGACCTACGACTACCTGACCACCCGTCCGCGCCTGCAAGTCATCGAACAGGGCAAGATCGTGGTCGCGGGTGGCGAGCGGCGCATTGCCAATTCCGACCTCCCGCCCCCGCAACCGCTGTTAGCTCCCGAGAGCCCCAAGCCGCTCAATCCACCGTAACTCACTGTCAGTCGGTCATGTCTTTGAGCGTCGTCAGCCGGCCCTCGATCTCCTTCACAATTGGCCTGGCCCGCGCGAGGGCGTTCTGTTCCGTTTGACCCGGGAACGATCGCAGGCGCAGCCGCAGGGCGGCGGCAATGTCGCCGTTGCGATCCCGCACCGGCATAATCACCGACACCGCGCCATTGTCCTTGCCATAATAAATCGTGCCGTGGGTCAGCACGTCCAACTCTGAGGTTCCGCCCGCCTGGCCGAAGTCGCCCGGTTCTTTGCCCGCGACCACGCGCGTCGTTTGAGGGTCGGCCCCGGCGATGTAGAGCTTGAGCCCGAGCACCAGCGAGTATTTCTTCAAGGTCTCCCGCACCGCGGTCTGCACCGGCGGCACCACCGGCTTGTAGACGATCCGCGTTTCACTGAAATAACTGACCGAATCCGATTTGGTCCAAAACCCGATCTTCCCTTTCGCGAACGTATCCTGCATCAACTGCGGGATCACCACCTTCCCATCGAGCGAGCAGGTTAACTGGCTGCCCCGGCATTCCACCGACATCTCGTGCCACACGCCCTTGGTGATTTCCACCTTCGACCCGATCGGACCCAGCAGGTTGCCATTGACGAACTTGAAGAAATAAAACGTGTTTCCGATGCCGCTCGCCCTGACGTAGTAATAGTTTTTCTCGTCCTGAATCCGAAACGCCAGTCCCGCCATCTGCTCCACGGCCCCGTTCACCAGCTTGAAGCGCGTGGTGAGCGTGAAATCGGCGAACACCTCGTCGTCCAGCACCAGCAGCGGGTAGTGATCGTCGGCCGGATCCCGGGCCACCTGGGCCAGCACGGGCCGCTTCGAATGCGAGACGGCCTCGGGCGACAAAGGCGGCAGCAGCGACGGCACCTCCTCCATGAGGACCTTCCACTCGCCCGGTTTGCCGCTACCCGACACCGTGCTGCGAAAGCCGGGCGGGGTCTGTCCCTCACGCACGTCTGAGAAGTCGAACTTCCGTTCCGCTCCCGCGGCCGTCCAGGCCAACATTACCAATACCCATGACAAATAAAGTCGCATTGACGGTCAAGCTACCAGAATCCGCGCCGGCCACAAGCGCGCGGCGGCCGCCTTCGGATACGGGTCGGCAGGGGAGCGGCGGTTCTTGTTCTTGCCTTTTCCGGACGGTGTGAGAACCGATTTCGGGCTTGGGGGGCAACGGAGGCGGTTCGAGCGGGGAGCGGAGCTTGTGATAACTGTCGCGGAGGGCAGCATCATGCGTAAGGAGCCTCCTCTCGATTTTGGCGAGGCGCTTGAGCAGGCCCTCCTCGGAGGTGAGATCCTCGCTGACGGCGGTTTGGACGCCATCGGCGGGTTGAGCGGGTGGCGCACTTGGTCGCCAGCCCTGCCGCTCACGCTTGCGCCACCAATTGGCGGAGCACGTAGGGCAGGATGCCGCCGTGCTGGTAGTAATCAATTTCGATCGGGGTATCGATCCGGCAGATGACGGGGACGGTTTCCGCGACGCCGTTGGTCCGCGTGATGCGGAGCGCCAGGTCCTGCTGGGGCTTGAGCGAGGCGTCGAGACCCAGGACGTCGAAGGTTTCGGTGCCGTCCAGTTTGAGGGTTTGCGCCGTCACGCCCTCTTTGAACTGCAAGGGGAGTACCCCCATCCCGACCAGGTTGGAGCGGTGAATGCGCTCGTAGCTCTGGGCAACCACGGCCTTGACCCCGAGCAGCGAGGTGCCTTTGGCGGCCCAATCCCGCGAGCTGCCGGTTCCGTATTCCTGGCCGGCGAGAATGACGAGGGGTGTGCCCTCCTTCTGGTAGGCCATCGCGGCGTCATAGATCGAGACGACTTCGCCGGGCGGGCAGGTGCAGCCTTTGGTGGCAAAGCACTTGGTCACGCCGCCTTCCACGCCCGGGACCATCAGGTTTTTGATACGGACGTTGGCGAAGGTGCCGCGGGTCATGACGCGGTCGTTGCCGCGGCGGGAGCCGTAGCTGTTGAACTCTTCAAAGGGCACCCCGTTCTCGAGCAGGAATTTCCCGGCCGGCCCGCTCTTCTTGATGCTCCCGGCGGGGGAGATGTGGTCGGTGGTGACACTGTCGCCAAAAATGCCCAAGGCGCGAGCCCCCTGGATTTCGCGCAGGTCGCCCGCCGCCAAACCAAAGTGGGTGAAGAACGGCGGTTCCTGGACATAAGTGCTCGATTCGTCCCAGGCGAAGACGTTCCCCACGGTGGCGGGGATCTCGTTCCACATTGGGTTCTGCGCGGCAAAGTCTCGGTAAAGCCGCCGGAACACCTCGGGTTTGAGGGCCGATTGCATGAGCGCGCCCACTTCGCTCGAGGTGGGCCAAAGCTCCTTGAGGAACACCTCACGGCCGTCGGCGCCTGTGCCGAGCGGTTCGCGCGTCAGGTCGATATCCACCCGGCCGGCCAGGGCGAAGGCTACGACCAGCGGGGGCGACATGAGGAAGTTGGCTTTGATGCTCTGGTGGACGCGGGCCTCGAAGTTGCGGTTGCCGGACAGGACCGACGCGGCCACCAGGTCATGCTTGGTGACGGCTTCATCCACCGCAGGGGGCAGCGGACCGGAATTGCCGATGCACGTCGTGCACCCATACCCGACGAGGTTAAAGCCAAGCTGATCGAGATAGGGTTGCAAGCCAGTGGTTTCGAGATAATCACTCACCACGCGCGAGCCAGGCCCGAGCGAGGTCTTCACCAGGGGACTAACCCGCAGACCTCGTTCCACAGCCTTCTTGGCGAGCAACCCCGCGGCCAGCATGACCGACGGGTTGCTGGTGTTGGTGCAACTAGTGATGGCGGCGATCAGCACGCTGCCGTGTCGCAATTCACCGCTCCGTTCCGGAGCGGTGGCGGTGACGCTGAACGTCTTCGCCAAATCCGCCGCCGGTTTGCCGAAACCGCTTTCGGTGACCGGTTTTGAAAAGGCCGAGGTGAAACTCTGCTTGAGGTTGGGCAGCTCGATCGGTCCTGCGGCCGTTTGGGGCCGGCTACGCTCGGCACGATGCTCCCCAGGTCGAGCTCGATCTCCACCGAGTAACGGACCTGGCCGCGAGCGGGCATCCCGAACAGGCCCTGGACACGGTAATAGTTCTCGTACGCGCGGCAAAGCCCTTCGTCACGCCCGGTGGCACGCAGGAAGTCCACGCACTTGCCGTCGATCGGGAAGAAGCCCATCGTGGCGCCATACTCGGGGGCCATGTTGGCGATGGTGGCGCGGTCCACGACTTCGAGGTTCTCGGCGCCCGGGCCAAAGAACTCGACAAATTTGCCGACCACCTTTTGTTTGCGCAGCATCTGCGTGACGGTCAGCGCCACGTCGGTGGCGGTCACCCCCTCCCGGACCGCGCCGGTGAGGTACACCCCGACGACGTCGGGAGTCAGGAAGTACACCGGCTGGCCGAGCATGCCCGCCTCGGCCTCAATGCCGCCGACCCCCCAGCCGACGATTCCCAGGCCATTGATCATGGTGGTGTGGGAATCGGTGCCGACCAGGGTGTCGGGATAGAAAACCGTCGCGTTTTCCTGCGAGCGTGACAGAATGCCCTTGGCGAGGTATTCGAGGTTGACCTGGTGGACGATGCCGATGCCGGGCGGGACCACCTTGAAGGTCTCGAAGGCCTGCATCCCCCACTTAAGGAACTGGTAGCGCTCGCGGTTGCGCTCGAACTCCCGGGCCAGGTTTTTCTGCGCCGCGTTCGCGGCTCCGAAGAAATCCACCTGCACCGAATGGTCTACCACCAGATCCACCGGGACGAGCGGCTCAATGATCTTGGGGTTCTTCCCCAGGCGAGCCACAGCGGAACGCATCGCCGCGAGGTCTACTAGCAGGGGCACGCCGGTGAAATCCTGCAAAACGATGCGCGCCACGACAAACGGGATCTCTGCCGTGCGCGGGGCGTTGGGCTGCCAATTGGCGAGGGCCCGGACGCTCGGCTCGGCCACCCGCTTGCCGTCGCAATTGCGGAGGACCGACTCGAGGACCAACCGGATGGAGACGGGGAGCTGTGAGATCGGTCCAATTCCGGCCTGCTCCAGCCGGGGCAGGGAATAGAAGGATCCGGCTTTGCCGTTACCCAAGTCAAAGGACTGCAAGGTGTCAAACAGGTTATGCGCGTTGCTCATAAAAAATTCCCGAAAACGTTATGAGAGTTGAGGCCTCGGCGCAATAGCGGAGTCCTCAAAAAACATAACTAACGCCGGCCATGATGAGGTTGATGCCGGGGTTGTGTTGGTTCAAGGAGGCGTTGGACATGTGCTGGAATCGGCAGCCGACGCGGAAATGGGGGAGGAAGTCCCAGTAAAGTCCGGCGTAGGAGGTGAATTGAACGGGGTCGCCGAAGTTCTTGCCGACGAATTGCGTCCGGGTAATCCCCGTGACGTTGGCGCCGGCTTCGAGTTGAAGCGGGAGCCCGGTTCGGCCCAGGGCCAGGAAGGGGCCCGCACCGAAGATCCCCGCACCTTCAGCCCCCCGGCCGAACCACCCCGCCGAAGCGTCGAGCCGCGTCTGGAGGGTCATTTTGGCGCCCAAATCGCATCTCCAGGGCAGATTCCAATCCGCAAACGCCTCGCCCTGGTGGAAATCGAAGTTCTCCGCAGTGGGCGCGATGCCAAACCGCAGGCCGGTAGATTCGGGCAAAAAACCTCCCGCCCGCGAGCGGAAGGGAAATACGGCAACTAGAATGGTGGCCACCCAGGCCAACCATCCCCTCCGGTGGGCCGCAGGAGTTGAGCTTTCCATCTGCGGGACGTTGGCACAATTCCCCTTTGACCGCAAGGGGGATCGGTTCGGGCAAGCCTGCGGGGGCCGCGTCTACGGCCTGGGTGGCAGCGGGCTTCCGATTTCGAACCGGCGCCGATCCAACTCGCGGGCCAAACGTACGAAGGCGAATGGATTACCCAGGAGGGTTGAGTTGATGAGGAGCGATCGTGGGGCACCGTGTCGAACGTAGATGTCGGCAAGCTGGCGTTGGAGCCTCGGGAGGTGCATCCAATGCACGGCGGGGAACAAGTGGTGCGTCAGATGGGTCGCCGCGGTATAGTGATTGACCTGCGAGAAGAACCGCTCGGCGGGGGTCGTAGGTTCGAGGAAAGTGGCGAGACGGAAGGGGTGGTGCGAGTCACCCGGGATATGGTCGGTGAGGTTCATCACCAAGCTGCCCAGCGAACCGACCATCAGCACCGCCGGTACCAAGAAGCAGAGGGTGTTGATGGGGTCGAGCACGAGGAGGAAGATAAACCAGAGTAACATGGCGAACCGCACGGCCATGACCTCACGATAGTGTGCTGGCTGGCGCTGGCGAAGCGCCTGGACGCACGGGTCCATCGGGCGGAGCGGCCAAAGCAGCTTGAGCCCGTCGAGCGCGCCGGTTGTCAGGTAGCCCCAGAACGATCTCCCGCGGTCGCTCGCGGCGAAGACCCGCTCATCGTTGTCGGCGCGGGCGTAAGCGCGGTGGTGTTCCTGGTGGATGGCTCGGATCTCGAGCGGGTTGAAGAACACAAGCACACCGCTCGCCCGCCACAGGGCATTGCCGAGGCGCGAGCGGAACAGCGGCCAATGGTTGGCGTAATGCGTGATGTTATCGAGCGCAAGACTGCTGTAGAGCGACCAGGGGATGAGGAGCAGGAGTTTCACCGCCAGCGGCCGCATCGCGAAGACCATCACATAGGTAAGGCCAACGATCACGAGCCATTCCAAGGCTAATCCCAGCCCAGTCAACCGCTCTCGCCGGCGCGCGGCACCGTCGTTACGGAGGCGCTCGTCAAAGGCGCGCGCGATCCGTCTCGCCGCCGTCTGATCGGCCCCGCACTCGGGAGCGGCGAAGACCGCAAAGGGGGATTCGCCGGGTGCAGATTGGGTCGGACCAGTCGTGTTCACTTAACGCCCGCGGTGGCCAAACAGGCCTCCAGCCGGACATCGCCGTCGCTGTATCCGACCAGCACCCCTGCGATCTTGCCATCCCGGCCGATGATGAATTGGGTCGGAATCCCCGCCACCCCGTAGAGCTTCTTGGACGCCCGATCGTCATAGTTGGCCGAGCCCCGTTCACAGGGATCGCAGGTGAACTTGATGTCGGGATAGGTTGCCTGGCTAGTCTTGACCCACTCATCGAACTTGGCGCGGGTGTCGCTGGTGCAGCAGGCCAGGACGACCAGTCCCTGGTCTTTGAATTTCTTCGCTACTGCCTGAGTATGGGGTAGTGACTTTTGGCAGGGACCGCACCAGGTGGCCCAAAAGTCGAGCACTACCACTTTTCCTTTCAGGCTGGCGAGGCGCACCGGTTGGCTGGACGGGTCGTTGGAGACGAAATCCGGAGCGGTGGCGCCGGTCTCCAGCAATTTCATTCCGGCGGCGGCTCCGGGCTTGGCGGCCATGGGCACGATCTTCTGGGCCGGTACCGCCTTCGTGGCGGGGGTCGGTTCTTGCGCGGAAGCGGCGGCCGCAACGAGCGCCACGGACAAGGACCAGAGGAGACAACTTGGGATCTTCATAGCGGGTGGGTTTGAAGTTTCGGGCTAGAACGATGTGGGTTAACCGTTATTCAGTTTCTATTCAGCAGACCCAATCTGGAGCACCCGGTTCGCCCCGTCAAGCTCCCGCGGATCCCCGCTGGGTGGCCGGCGAAGTTGCGGATGGGCCGCTGACAGGATAAACTACCGATCATGTTGAGGCCCGCGATAAAGTGGATGAGGCGGTACGCAGGGTTGCCCTGCCTGATGTGGGTGATTTGCCTCGCGTCGGCGCGCGACCGAGGCCTGCCGGCCACGGAGGGGATCGGCAACTTCGGGCAGGTGGATGAGCACCTGTACCGCGGGGCGCAGCCGGATGTGGCGGGCCTGGAGAGCCTGCAACGCCTTGGAGTCCGGACCATCATCAATTTACGGCAGACGAATGATGTTTGGAGGGCCGAGGAGGCCGAGGCTCAGGCCAAGGGCATCCTCCACACTAATCTCCCGCTCAGTGGCGTCGGACGTCCCACCACCGAGCAGGTTGAGACCATCCTGGCGCTGATTCAGCGGCTGCCTTCGCCGGTCTTCGTCCACTGCCAGCATGGCTGTGACCGTACTGGCACGATCGTGGCCTGTTACCGGATCCGGCAAGGGAGATGGACGGCTCAAGCGGCCCAGGCGGAGGCCAACCGCTACGGAATGTCCTCGCTCGTGCGAGGAATGCGGCGGTTTGTGGCTGAGTTTACCGAGGCGACGAGACCGGCCCGTTGAGGGTTGATCGCCGGTGGTGGTATCCGCGGTGCCAGCGGACTGGGGCGCGGT
>TBL_comb47_HYPODRAFT_10000615_pt1 | contig 46944 bp, 48 predicted proteins | sample TroBogypolimnion_40_FD_10682 | JGI IMG/M metagenome (IMG submission 10682)
ACCTAAAATAGGGACTTAAATGAATTCATATTGTATGTCAAGATGGACAATATGGACTGTCGCAAACTGCTATAATGCAGCAGTTTTGGATTATTTTTTTTTGTAAATTAGATGCGAAAGTTCAGTTTAGTTATTAATTACTATTTTTTTTCAGTACGCTATTAAGTGCTTTTTGCACTTTTTATATTTTAGACCAGAACCGCATGGACAAAGGTCGTTTCGCTCAATTTTTGAGTTGATAAAGCTCCCTTTGTCATATTCCCAGATTCCATCGCTTTTTATAAAATCACTTCTTTCATGAAGCAAAACGATTTCACTGTTTTCAAGATAATAGGCTTTAAATTCAACGATACCATCAAACTCATTTTGACTTGCATGTAGGAGTTCCAACTTCAGCCATTTCACATTTTTACAAAACTCTTCAATGAGTAAAATATCATCCTCGTATCTATGCTCTTTTGTCGCACTTTTTACAAGGTAACTTCCATCTGCTATCACATATGCGCTATAACGAGAGCGCATCAACTCTTCAGGGTTCAAAGCAATTTTTTCACCTGATATAACAGCTCCACAACACTCCTCAAAACTTTTATTTAAACCACAAAAACATTTCATTTCAATCCACTTTATTTTATTTTTTCATAAGCATTAAAGAAATAATATTATAGTATGATTAGTCTAGAAAATGTAATAAAATTGTAACAATAAAGTGATAAAATATATGGAAATTTTTTCAAAACTCAATATTAAAGAAGTTTTAAACTACCTGCCAGATCCGATTATAATCGTTGATTCTTTAGGTAATATACGCTTTGCAAACAACCCTTTTTCTACTCTGCTCGGCTACAATGAAGATGAGCTTAATAATAAAAATATCACTCATTACCTTTTAGATAATAGTATTTTCGAAAAATGTATTACAAGTATTAAAGGGAGTAACGCTTCTTCAGATCAAACAACTATATTTGTAGCTAAAAATGGGCAACACATCTACACAACTAAGAATGTACGATTTCTCAAAATTGACGATCAAGAATGTATTTTTGTAAATATTCGCAATGTAAGCAATATTGATAAACTCAATTATGAACTTCACAGCTCAAAAAAAGAGCTTGAAGCAAAGTCAAAAGAACTCTCAACACTTCTAGATGATCACAAAAAACAAATTATAGCAAAACAACTTCAACTCGATGAGATAGTAAATATTATAGACGAGATCATCTGGTATATTGATGATCAAACTATGGCCATCAAATATGTTTCAAATGCTATTGAGAGAATTTTTGGCGAAAATAAGAATAGTTTTTTAAATGGCTCTTCCCTTTGGATGGATATGATTCATCCCGAGGATCAGCCAAAAGTTCAAAAGTTTTTTCATACCATTCAACCAAGCCATTCTGCCATCATCGAATTTAGAATGATTAAAAAAGATGGCTCTGTACGTTGGCTTTCAAGTACGATCAATCATCACAAATCTCTCAACTTTTTCATAGGTGTTACCCGAGATATCACGCATGACAAAGAGGTTCAAGAAGAGATGGAATTTATGGCGTTTCATGATGTACTCACAAAACTGCCAAACAGATCTCTTTTAAAAAATGAGATTAATGCCCTACTGCAAAAATCAAGCACTATTGAGCAACATTTTGCTGTGCTCTTTTTAGATCTTGATAATTTTAAATATATCAATGATTCTATGGGACATGATGTTGGCGATGAGATTCTCGTTGAAGTAGCCGACAAACTTAGACATAGTGTTGGTAAAAATGGAATCTGTACAAGATTTGGCGGTGATGAGTTTGTTATCATCAGTAAAATACAAAACAAAAAGGATATTGCAATTAAAGCACAAAAGATCATAGATGTACTGAATGAACCTTTTATTGTCAATGACCATGAGTTTTTTATCTCATCTTCCATTGGTATCTCGCTCTACCCTGAAGATGCTGCTAGTGCTACTGGACTTATAAAATCCGCAGATACTGCGATGTATGAAGCAAAATTAGCCGGAAAAAACAGATTTAGCTTTTTTGACAAATCGATGAACACTAATATTCAAGAGTTTCTTGATATGGAGACGCTCATCAAAGATGCGCTCTTACACAACTATTTTGAACTTTACTTTCAACCGCTTATTGATTCATCAACATCTACCCTTTATGGATTTGAAGCGCTTCTTAGACTGATCCATCCCGAACATGGATTTATCTCTCCTGATAAGTTTATCCCAGTTGCTGAAGCGACAGGTGATATCTTAAAAATCAGTGCTTTTGTTATGAAAAGTGCTTGTCAATTTTCAAGCGAAATAAACGCTTTGAGCTCACATGATATTTTTGTTTCTGTAAATATCTCTGCTAGACAATTTAAAGAAAAACAGTTTGCCAGAGAGTTTTTAAAATGTGCTGCGGATTATGGGGCAAATCCTCGTCTTTTAAAAGTGGAAATGACAGAATCAGTGGTTATGGATAACATTACTCTTGCTATAAAAGAGTTGGATATCTTACGAAAAGCTGGAGTTCAAGTGGCGCTTGATGATTTTGGGACAGGATACTCATCTTTTGAATATCTCGCACAGCTTCCAATAAACACCATAAAAATCGATAAATCATTTATAATTCCTGTCTTTGACAAAAAAAGCAACGAACATATCGTTGTGGCTATCACATCCTTAGCACATGCACTCAATATGGATGTCATTGCAGAGGGTGTTGAAACAAACGAACATGTAGACTATCTTAGAAACAACAAGGTCGATATTTTACAAGGCTTTTATTATTCCAAGGCAATACCTGCAAAACAGATTATCGACAATATAGGCGAGTATAAAAAATTATTTAACCTCTAGGAGCACCTCATGAAGAGTATCTACATTGCCTCAAGTAGTCAAAATGCAGGTAGCTTACTTGTCACCATGGGACTTATGGATATCATCAGTCGTAAAATCCATAAAGTTGCTTTTTTTAAACCCATCATTTCAAATGTAAAAGACTTAGATATCGAGTTTATTCGATCACGATATGCGCTTGATGTGAGCTACGAAGAGAGCTATGGCTTTGAGCTCTCTTATGTTCAAATGATGATTGCTAAAAATCAAACTGATGAACTCATCGAAGAACTCATCCTAAAATACAAACGACTTGAAGAAAAATATGATTTTATAGTCTGCCAAGGGATACAAAAAAGTTCTCTTATCCCCTCTTTTGACTTTGATATCAATATAAAAATAGCTCAGAATTTTGCAACCCCTTTTGTCAATGTGATCAATGCAAAAGGCTTACATGCGGAGTGCTCTCTGGGCGTAAGTGAACTCATAGAAACTTATGAGATTGATAAACAAAATATTCTCTCGCAAAAATGCTTTCATTTCGCAACTTTTATCAACCGTATTGATCCTCTTTGCTATGAAGAGTTACAAGCGAAACTTCCAAAAGAAAATCTCTATCTTCTGCGAGAGATTCCTGAGCTCGACACTCCAACCATCGGAGATATCATAGATAATTTGGAAGCAAAAAAAGTTCTTCTAAAAAATGAAGATAGAGCGAAACTGGTCAAACAGATCAAAGTCGCAGCCCTTACTTTGGATAATTTTTTAGATCATATAGAAGATGGAGATCTTGTTATTGTCCCAGCAGACAGATCTGAGATTATCGTCGGACTTTTATGTGCTTTGCAATCTCAAAATTTTGCAAGTATCTCTGGAGTTATCATCCCATTTGATATGGAAATACACCCAAATATCTTAGCGCTTATCAATGGTGTCAATGAATGCAGTTTTCCCATCATCCGCGTTGCCACTGACACCTATACAACAGCACTCAACATTACCGCAACAAAAGCAAAACTCAAATCCTATGATGAAAGAAAGATTGCCCTTTCTCTGGGACTTTTTAATGAAAACGTAGACATTAATGCCATCGAGGCAAGAATCAGAATCACGACTTCACAAATTATGACACCGATGATGTTTGAATACAAAATCTCCTATATGGCAAAAAATGCCAAAAAAACTATCGTACTACCGGAGAGTGAAGATGACAGAATCCTTCGTGCAACGGAGATTATCCTAAGACGCCACCTTGCCAAGATCATCCTTTTAGGCGATAGTGAAACCATAAAACAAAGATCTTTGCAACTAGGACTTGATATCTCTCAAGCTACAATCATCAATCCTCTTGAGAGTGAAAAACTTCAACAATATTCTGAGATTTTTTATGAATCCAGAAAAGCAAAAGGTCTCTCTTTGCAAGCCGCTAAAGATGCTTTGAATCATAAAACCTATTTCGCGACGATGATGGTTCACACCGGAGAAGCAGATGCTATGGTCAGCGGAGCTTCGCACACCACAGCGGACACAATTCGTCCAGCCCTTCAGATCATCAAGACACATCCAGATGTTTCCATCGTTTCAAGCCTCTTTTTTATGTGTTTAGATACGCAAGTATTAGTCTACGCCGATTGTGCCGTCAATCAAGACCCGACCGCCGAAGAACTTGCACAAATAGCGATCTCGACAGCAAAAACAGCATCACAGTTTGCCATTGAGCCAAAAATAGCGATGCTTTCCTATTCGACTGGTGATTCTGGAAGTGGCGATGATGTGGACAAAGTAAAAAAAGCGACTGAAATTATAAAAAAACAATATCCCTCTTTACTCATCGATGGACCCATCCAGTATGATGCGGCCATCGATAAAGGAGTTGCAAAAGCAAAACTTCCCAATTCAAAAGTGGCGGGCGAGGCAAATATATTTATCTTTCCCGATCTCAACACCGGAAACAATACCTATAAAGCTGTTCAACGCTCAACTGGAGCTATCGCCATTGGGCCGATACTTCAAGGACTAAACAAACCTGTGAACGATCTCAGCCGTGGATGCAGTGTTGCCGACATTGTAAACACTGTAGCCATTACGGCAATACAAGCAGGACAGATACAATGAGAGCACTTGTTCTAAACTCTGGCAGTTCTTCCATAAAATTTAAAATATTTGATATGGGTTCTCAAAAAGTTCTAAACAAAGGAACTATAGAAGAGCTCAAAGGCAACCGTCATAAAGAGCTTGAAAAGATTATTAACTCTATGGAGAGGATTGATTTTATCGCTCATCGCGTTGTTCACGGCGGTCATACTTTTACACAAGCCACCATTATCGATGACGCAGTCATAAAAGCGATAGATGAGCTTTCCCCTCTCGCTCCTTTACATAATCCTGCAAATTTGGATGGCATATTGACGGCAAAAGCTCTCGCTCCAAACACCCTACAAATAGCCGTTTTTGATACAGCCTTTCATGAAGATATGCCGCCTTCATCTTACATGTACGCCCTGCCGCAGGAACTTTATACCAAATATAATGTTCGTCGTTACGGTTTTCACGGAACTTCACACAACTATCTTTTAAAAGAGTGCGCAAGGCTGATGAAAAAAGATATAAATGAGCTCAATATCATCACTCTCCATCTTGGAAATGGGGCGAGTGCTACGGCTATAAAAAATGGAAAATCTTATGACACATCTATGGGTTTTACTCCGCTTGAAGGTCTTGTAATGGGAACAAGAAGCGGTGACTTTGATCCGGCGATACTTTTGTATCTTCACAAACTCGGGCTTAACTATAAAGAGCTCGATGAACTTGTCAATCAAAAAAGCGGACTCCTTGGAATCTGCGGTAGTAGTGATGTGAGAGAGATTCTAAGTAGAGATGATGAAGATGCAAAACTGGCACTAGCGATCATGACACAAAGAGTAAAAAAATATATTGGCTCTTATATCGCGATTCTGGGACGTGTTGATGCCATCGTCTTTAGCGGAGGAATTGGAGAGCATAGCTATCATGTAAGGAAAATGATACTTGATGGATTCGATGAAGCGTTTGATATTTATATGGATGATGAAAAAAATAACAACGTAAAAACTAGCGCTACTCTGATCTCACAGGAGAAAAGTAAAATCGCTCTCTATGTTATCCCAGCTGATGAAGAGTTGGAGATTGCACATCAAGCTTTTGCTCTTTTAAAAGAGGATACACTCATAAAATAAAATATACCTATCCATAAAATCATGCTGCTGGCAATCGAGATAATTCCACCGTTTTCTTCTGCATGTAAGAGTGATTTGGGATTAATATTCAAACTGCTAAAAAGATAATCAAGACTGAGTCCAAAGATCACGCTTCCAAAAACTATGCTACTGAGATAAATGATCATTGAGCGTTTTCCTAACATCTTTTTTACCACGCCAATCGTCACAGTATTTGTAGCTGGACCCGCACTTAAAAACACAAATGCCGCTCCCGCACTTACACCTGAGAGCATCAGCGCCGCAGCAATCGGCAGTGACGCCGTAGCACAAACATACATAGGTACTGCAATAGCAATAGCAATGATATATGAAAGCCAAGAGTATTCAATCAAAATATCACTCAAATTTTGAGGGATAAAAGAGCTTATTAACGCTCCAATGACCAAACCCCAAAACAGAGGTTTTGCTATATCTCCAAGAAGAGTCACAAAAGCATATTTTATTGCCCTCTTCATAGAAAATTTTGTTTTTTCACTTGATGAACTACAACAAGAAGATGTTGAACAGCAACTTGCCGTCGCAGAGTTGTCTGATGAGAGAGAAAATTTAGGCTTAACAATTTCTTCTTCTTTATCAAAAATATTTGTAAGGACACCCGCTATCACAGCTATGACCATAGAAGTAAAAACTCTATAAAAAGTAAATATCCATCCAAACATTCCGTAAGTTGCAAGTATGGAATCAACTCCTGTTATCGGTGTTGAGATCAAAAATGAAAGAGTGGCTCCGCGACTTGCACCGCTTTTTTTGATGCTTGTTGCAAGTGGAATGACACCACATGAGCACACCGGCAAAGGAACTCCAAAAAGTGTTGCTTTGAGTACAGAAGAGATACTCTCCTTGCCTAAGTGTTTTGTAACTAAACTCTCAGGAACCACCTCATGTAAGACTCCGGCAAATAAAAGTCCAAATAAAATATAGGGTGCCATTGCATTGCTAAGACTCATCAGGGAGTCTAAAAATATTGATATATATTCCATCGTGCATACCTTTTTATAATTCTGGGATTGTATTCCTTTGTACTTCAAAAGAGATAAATAAAAAAATATAAATTTTACTAAAAGTTTCTATGACCGATGTTATTTGCATGAAAGTAACTGAAAAAGGATTATCATGCAAGTCAATACAAATATAAATAAAACAGATCTTTATACAAAATATGAAGAGGTAAAAATTCAAAAGAAAGAAGAGATAAAAAGCAGTTATAGTGATCTCAGATCTCAGCTTCAAAAAAATTCTATGGGATTTAGTAGCCTTTCAATGGATGCTCAGGCAAAAGTTTCTGGCAGTGCTAAGGGACAAATGGATCTAAATCAAAAAGATTTTCAAAGTTTTCTAAAAGATATAGGCTATAACGGCAAAAATATCGCAGATCTCTCACAAAGTGAAGCGAAGAAACTTGTAGCTGATGATGGTTTTTTTGGCGTTACGAAGACTGCACAAAGAATAGCTGATTTTGTCGTCAACGGTGCTGGAGATAATGAGGGGATGCTTCGCGCTGGACGATCTGGAATCATGCAGGGTTTTAATGATGCACAAAAAGCTTGGGGTGACAAACTTCCCGATATCAGCCAACAAACAATTACAAAAGCGACAGAACTCATCAACCAAAAGATGACTGATCTTGGATATTCTGTCTTGGACACGAATGCTTAATTTATAAGCAATTCTCTGTTTCATATATACTCTTTCATCGATATACTTTCGCTATAAGTAGTTATAGCAAGGAAAAAAGATGAAAGAATATATCGAAATATATAACAAAAACAGAGAGAAAATTGAGACTATTATAGAAAATAGTATTGAAGGTCTCGGTAAGATCAACAATGAAGCACATAACTTTTATAAAAAACTTTTTGTCACTTTTCCCTCACTTGAAATCATATATATTGTCGATGCAACAACAAAGGTTCAAACATCTGCAAATATCTACAGTCAATATAACGACGACTCTGAGAGACAAAAAAGCAGAAGTTACCTCATCAATAAACTTCAAATCAAAGAAAACAACTTTGCATTTACAAACCCTTACCAAAGTTCAACAACAGGAACTCTTTGCATCACTGTTTCAAAAAAAGAGGGAAATGAGATTATCTTTATGGATTTTGCTTTAGAGAAGTTGCTTGAACGTGTCGGGCTTATCGAAAAACATGTTTACTTTAGCAAGATAATCAAAGCCTTCTATTTTATAGCTGGTTTTTTTATGATGTTACTTTCTATGGCAGCAATCATTTATGGTGGATATGATTTTATAAGTAACATTACTCAAAATAGTTTGAACATTGATGCTATATTTAAACCTGTTATCGCAACGACTCTTGGTCTTGCTATCTTTGACTTAGCAAAAACAGTGCTTGAACAGGAAGTATTCTTTAAAAGTTATTCAAAAGATTCACGTATCGAGATAAAGATACTCACAAAATTTCTTATCACTATTTTGATAGCGCTTTCTATTGAGACACTGATGGTCGTATTTAAAATAGCAATAGAAAACTATGACAAGATGATCAATGCACTGTATCTTATGGGTGGGATCTCATTTATCATCATCTCTCTTGCTCTTCTTATTTTCTTAACAAAAGAGAAGAAAGAGATTACTACTGTTAATGACTAACTAATTTTAATCCCACAATAGAGCCTATGAGAGTACAAAGAAAAAATATTCTCATAGCACTAGCAGGTTCGTCATATATTATTATCCCAACAATAGCGGCTCCCGTTGCGCCAATACCCGTCCAAACTGCATAAGCTGTCCCAACTGGAATATGCTCAATCGCTTTTGTCAGCATGTAAAAACTACTTACCGCAAATATTAAAAAGGCGATTGTCGGTATTAACTTCGTAAAGTTTTCTGTTAACTTCATGGTTGATGCAAAGCCAATCTCTAAAATGCCTGCAAATATCAAATATGTCCATTCTGACATCGTATCTCCTAGAAATAGCTTTTTAAAAATAGAACATAAAGTGAAAAAGTATGGTTTAGAAAAATTTTAAAGGAGGTTTGAAACTCCTGAAGATAAGGAGTTTCAGAGGATGGCTAAGATGATTACATCATCCCTGGCATACCGCCCATTCCACCCATATCTTGAGATGGTTTATCTTCTGGGATCTCATAAATTGCTGCTTCTGTTGTTAGAAGTAAGCTTGAAACAGATGTCGCATTTATAAGAGCAACACGTTCAACTTTAAGTGGATCAATGATTCCTGCTTCGAACATATCTACGTATTCGCCCGTTGCCGCATTGAAACCAATGTTTTCATTACTAGCATTTTCTATGGCATTGACAACAACACCTGCGTCATATCCGGCATTGATCGCTATCTGTTTCACAGGAGCTTTTACAGCGCGAAGAATGATCTCACATCCGATTTTTTGATCACCGGTAAGGTCAAGATTTACTTTCATAGCAGCGCGAACAAGAGCCGCTCCACCACCGATAACAATCCCCTCTTCCACGGCCGCTTTAGTAGCAGAAAGTGCGTCATCAACACGATCTTTTTTCTCTTTCATCTCAGTTTCAGTTGCTGCACCGACTTTGATAACAGCTACACCACCGCTTAGTTTTGCAAGACGCTCTTGAAGTTTTTCTTTGTCATATTCGCTTGATGTTGTCTCTATCTGAGTTTTGATCTCTGAAATACGAGCTTGTACTGCGTCACTACTTCCGGCACCATTGACGATAACTGAGTTGTCTTTATCTATAACAACACGTGCAGCTTGACCAAGGTGTTGGATAGTTGCACCTTGAAGCGTATGACCTGTTTCTTCAGAAATAACAGTACCATTTGTAAGAACTGCGATATCCTGAAGCATCGCTTTACGTCTGTCACCAAAACCAGGAGCTTTAACCGCTGTAATGTTCAAGACACCACGCAGTTTATTTACAACCAAAGTTGAAAGTGCTTCACCTTCTACATCTTCAGCAATGATAAGAAGCGGGCGAGAAGTTTTTTGTACTTGCTCTAAAACAGGTAATAGATCTTTTAATGATCCAACCTTTTGATCACTTAACAAGATATATGGATTTTCAATTTCAGCTGTCATCTTTTCAGTATTTGTAATGAAATACGGACTTAAATATCCACGATCAAACTGCATACCCTCAACGACGATAAGCTCATCCGATATACCCTTAGCTTCTTCAACAGTGATAACACCGTCTTGACCTACTTTTTCCATAGCTTCAGCAATCATATCTCCGATTTGAGTGTCAGAATTTGCAGAGATTGTTGCAACTTGTGCTATCTCTTTTTTATCTTTTACAGATCTTGATGCAGCTTTTAGATTCGCCAAAATTGCCTCACAAGCTTTGTCCATACCGCGTTTGACTTCGATTGGATTTGCACCTGCTGTGATGTTTCTAAGACCTTCAGAAAAAATAGCGTTTGCTAAAACTGTAGCTGTAGTCGTACCATCCCCAGCCTCATCAGCAGTTCTTGATGCAACCTCTTTTACAAGTTGTGCACCCATATTCTCAAGTCTGTCTTTGAGTTCTATCTCACGAGCGACAGAAACACCATCTTTTGTGATCACTGGAGAACCGTAACTTTTTTGAATCAATACATTACGACCACGAGGTCCCATTGTCACTTTCACTGCGTCACAAAGTTTTTGTACTCCAACAGCCAACTTATTTCTTGCTTCATCCGAAAAAATTATCTCTTTTGCCATAAATTTATTCCTTAATTTTATTTTGTAAAATGAAGAGAATCCTTCATTTATTTATTACGGTCAAGGAATAAAATCCCTTAACCTGCGTTAACACTAGGTTTCCTTCAGCAGGAAGATCAATGGGTCAATCTTTTATTTCACGATTCCAAAAACGTCATCAACGTCAATCACGATATACTTAGTGCCACCAAAAGACAACTCATTTCCACTATATTTTCCAAATACGACAGTATCTCCATTTGTGATACTTTTCACTTCTTCACTAACTGCAACTACTTTGCCTTGAGACGGCTTTTCTTTCGCATTATCTGGGATTATTATACCAGTAGATGTAGTGCTAGCCTCTTCCATACGCTCAACTAAAATACGGTTTCCTAGTGGTTGAAAATTCATATATTTTCTCCTAAATAATTTTAAGAGATTTTACAAGATTTAAGTAACAATGTCAACGAATTGAGTCAAATAGACTAAGAGATATTTATTGTTTATGACTATAGTTTATAAATCATTCAAATAAAAACGTACTTGAAAAGAAATTTAATGAAGAAAAAAACTCATTTTAAGAATTATAAAGGTTTACTAATATATAATTCTGCCTCTAAAAAGATGTCAAGGTAGCTCAGCTGGTTAGAGCACTGGTCTCATAAGCCGGGGGTCGCGGGTTCAAGTCCCGCTCTTGACACCACCTACAAATCTCCCTATTTATAAAACTTCAAACTACTTACAGAACATTGATGTATCACTTAAAAATACATAGGATGAAAAGTTTATTTATGCTTACATGTAACAAGATTTGCATTTGTATCAAATGTAGCGAGAATATTTTGTACTCTTCCTTGCCACACATCCTGAAAATATTTTTTTATCTTAGCATCTGCATTGCCGCTTAAAACCATTTGTATTAATTGTTGCATCTGAGGTGCTAAGGAAACTAGTTGTGGGTTGGTGGATCGTATAAAATAATTTTCATAATCTGTTACTCCTTCTGTAAAGAGAAATAATACTTTTTTTTTGTAAAAGTTTTGTTTGATTCATATCAGCAATACTCGCAGTTTTTCATAATCTATAATTATCAAAGAACCCTCTTTTTTTACAACTATTTTCTCTTGTTTAAGTCTTGCAATATTTCTTGAGAGTGTTTCAGGTGTGATGTTGAGTAAAGATGCAATTTTAATCTGTTTGAGTGATTTAAAGAGATCCTCATTTTCATACAAGAATCTAGCTGTTTTAGTGTAGCTGTCGGTCGTGAGGGAATAGCTAATAAAGCTCTCTAGAGCCTTGATCTTTTTTGTAAGTGATTTGATAAAAAGCATTGAGATCGCATATTTGCTCAAGAATAACTCTTTAAATTTCTCATAATCGATAAGATAAACCTCTCCATCACTTTCAAATGAACAATTTGCAGGATAGGGAAGTTCCTCAAAATTGGCGATCTCGGCTATGAGATTGGGTGCGTAAAGATTGTGTAAGACGACCTCGTTTTCTTTAAAATCATGTTTATAAAGCTTTACCATTCCACTCGCAAGAAAGTAGAGATATCGAGGTTGATCTTTGGCATAAAAAAGTATTTCACCTCTTTTACACTCTCTTTTTGTTGTTATCTTTTGAAGTTCTTTTATCTCATCTTGAGTCAATGACTCAAAAAACCAAAAGTTTTGAAACTGCATTATTTACCATTTCTTGACGACTGTCAATCTTTTTACCGCTATTTTATGCAAAAATACAAAAAAAAGAAAGGCTAGTTATGACAATAAAAGATTTCATGACTCATCAGCATAGGGAATGTGATCAACTTTTGGTATTGGCTGAAGATGCTCTGGAAAACAAAGATTTTGAAGATGCCGCTAAGAAATATAAAGATTTTAAGGATGAAACGCTCAAACATTTTGAGATGGAAGAGGAATATCTATTTCCTTTATTTGAAGAAAAAAGCGGTATGACACAAGGGCCGACTCAAGTTATGCGAATGGAACATACACAGGCGCGGGGAGTTTTTGAAAAACTTGATTCTGCTATGGAACAAAAAGATAGCGATCGATTTTTTTCATTGAGTGAATCTTTGATGATCCTTTTACAGCAGCATAATGCAAAAGAGGAACAGATGCTCTATACGATGATTCAAAACTTTCTACAAGATGAAAATGATGCTGTTGTTGAGAAATTGATGCATTATGATTCTTAAAGAGATTTTGCTTGATGTAAGTGAGCTTGAAGCGCCGCACCCTTTATTCAAAGGGATCGCGGCCATGAACGATCTCGAAGAGGACGAAATTTTGATATTTATTCACCGTATGTTTCCATGCAAACTTCAAGAGCAGATAGATATTTTAGGATTACACTCAGAAATTATCAAAAATGAAGAAAATTATTTTGAGATGAAGATATATAGATAATGTTTGGACTCACTTTAGATCAGGCTCCTCCATACAAGATACCGCTTTTTTACTATATGATAGCTACATTTTACCTTTTACTTTTATCTGGAGTTTTGTTGTTCTATGCAACTCATATCAATACAAGATATGATGCTAGTGCCATTGCTATTACGCATCTTCTAACGCTTGGTTTTGTGCTACATGCAATGTTTGGAACGCTTTTTCAAATGGTTCCTGTTATCATAGGAGAAGCTTACAAACGTGTTGGACTTTGGGCAAATATTCTTCTTGTCACACTCAATCTTGGTATCATCAGCTTTATTTTCTCATTTTTACTATTGACTGATTTTTTAAATATTTTAGCGGCTGTCTTACTCCTTTTTTCACTCCTCGTTTTCTCCCTTTACTCTCTCGTAACAATTGCTAGGGCAAAAGATAAAAATGCTTCTGTAAAGACTATTTTAACTTCACTTTTGTTTTTAGCAGTTGGTACAGTTTTGGGTGCTCTCTCACTTCTACAATATTCAGGGAATTACAACGGTGTATGGCTTGGAGATATTCATCTTAAAGTTATGCTTTTTGGATGGGTATTTTTACTTTACAGCGGAGTGATCTATAAAATACTTCCTATGTTTTATGTGGCACGTGAATATCCACTATGGGTAAAAAATGGTTTATATATTGCCATCTCTACGCTTTTGATGTTATTTTTTTTAAGTACGATTTATGAGTTGACATCTGTTAAAATGATCATAAATATTCTCTTAGCCACGCTTCTTGGAAGTTTTGCTTTACTCACCCTTTTTATCCTCAAAAGAAGAAAAAGAGCACGTTTGGATGTCACTGTAAACTTTTTTTATTTTGCCAATGGCAATCTTTTTCTTGGTTGTGTTTTATGGATAGCTAGTATTATTTTTGGCTTTAATATAGACTTTCTTCTTGCTCTAGTATTTGGTTTGGGGTTTGTTTACGCTATCGTCAATGCGATGCTTTATAAAATCATCCCGTTTTTAACATGGTTTCATCTTAGTTCAAGTTGCGTCTATGAAGCGGAAATGGGAGAAGTGATGAAGATTAAAAGGATGAAAATTCAGTTTTATATTTTCACTATGTCTTATGCTTTTTTCTTAATGTCTGTATTTTTCAGACCTCTCATTATCGTAGCAGCTTTGCTCTTTTTTCTTTCTTCCCTGTTCCTCTTTAAAAACATTATAGAAGGATTTTTATATTACAAAAAAATGATCAAAAAAACGCCGCAATATAACTCTCAAATGAGGTAAAGATTCCCAAGCAAGGGGGAATCTTCTGTCAAGTGAAAATTATTAAAAGCGGATATTAGCACCTATCTACCACATTTGAACATTATTAGCCTTGATGGTTACACCGCTAAAAGTGTCTTTTCCAGTTTCTTCTAGATAACGATATCCAGCTTCAAGTTCTATTTTATCGATTACACGAACAATAGCTCCTGCTTGCGCACCATAATGAAATCCATCCAAATTAACATCACTATCATCATATCTTGTATAACCTACAACTAGACCTGCGTATAGAGAAAATACTCTTAATTCTCACTACTAATCAGAAGGAATAAAAATTGCTATTCTTCTATATAAATCTTCAAGGAGTAAATATGAGCCATCTTGCAACAATCCAATATCACTCACATATTGACACAGTGGACTCTTACATGTATGAAAATGAAATTGTTCAAATCATTACAATATTTACAGATACAAATCTTGCACTTGTTGAAGACAAAAGCAGTAATATTATAGAAATTTCTGTTGATCAACTAGAAAAAATCAACTAAGTCAAACAGTGAAAACATCAGAAGTTCAGCAAATCAAAGAAAAAGTAGTTGAACAGATCGCATTTCTTAAAAATGAGATCACCTTACTTCAAGAAAAAATAGAGCCAATTTCTCCGGATTGTTCTCTTGGTGATCTGACCCGTTTTGAGATGATGCATGAACAAGAAATATTTTTGCGTTCCCTCGAGTCAGCACATCAACGACTCGCTAAGTTACAACATCTACTTCCAACCATAGATACAAATGCAAACTATGGTTTTTGTGCAGAGTGCGGGGATAAGATCCCTTTTCAGCGTTTATTACTTCTTCTTGAAACAAGATATTGTATTCATTGTGCTTCGTGATATAATCTATGCAATGAAGGGAATTTATCTATGAATATCATCAATATCTATAAACAAAAAATTATCAACACCAAAAATGAGCTTTATGCGTACGAACTTCTTTTCAAAGATCAATTCAATTATGAAGCTAGTTTTTCTGACACTGTAAAAGGAACTTCACAACTCATCATTAGTTTGATAACGAGTACAGAGTTAGATCAACTTTTGGGGCAAAAAACTTTAGCTTATATCAACGTAGATGACGCTACTTTGACCAAAGGAATTTTGGACCTTTTAGATAAAGACAGATTTATTTTAAATATACATGAGAACATAAATCTTACAGAAAATGTCATCAATAAAATTGTCCAATATAAAAAAAGAGGTTTTAGATTTTCCATCGATCACTTTGATTCGAGTGCGGACATGATCAGTAAATTTAGTAGAATTTTTAATTACATCGACATCATCAAAATGGATATTGTCCTCTCAGAGTATCAAAATTTGCAAAAAGTTGTCAATAAATTTAAAGGTACAAGGATCAAACTCCTAGCACAAAATATCGAATCAAAAGATGATTTTAAAGAGTATCTTGAGATGGGATTTGATCTTTTTCAAGGATATTATATAGATAAACCTGAAAAGATGGAGATCATAGGCTCAAAAGAGCCAGCACAATTTATTATTCTTCAGCTTATAAAAATAATTAAAGAAGATAATACTACTAATGATAAACTCGAATTTTTTATAAAAAAACAACCAGATCTTTCTTATAAACTTGTCCAGTTTTTCAATAATACACAAAAGCTTAATCTCAAAGTAGAATCTCTGGCGCAAGTCATTACCCTTATGGGAAGAGAGAAGCTATTGCGCTGGCTACTTGTCTATCTTTACTCCGAAGTTTCAACAAATCCTGCTTCAAAAACGATGCTTGAGCTTTCCATCAAACGAGCGGAAAGAATGGAAGCAGAAGCAGCGCCAAGAAACAAAGAAAAAGCTTATTTGGCTGGGATGTTTTCACTACTAAGCTCTATTTTTGAAACAGATATACAAGAATTGATGCACCATATTAATATGGACAGTGATATTACCTCGCTTGTGTTAGAAAAAAAAGGGATTTTTGCCGGCAGTTTGATGCGCGCAGAACAAGCTGAAAAAGATTACTTAAAAAAAATAATGCTTGCCAATTTTGACAAACTCTATACTTCAGATCTCATTTACACCCTAGAATACGGCGGTGTAGAGATAAATAAAGATGAGATTTAAGCTTTAATAGTTTCAAAGAACCGATTTGCTATAATTGCGCAATTATATTTTCAAGGAATGAAATGCGCGGTTATAAGATATTTGCTGGTACATCTAGCGTTGAATTTGCAAAAGAGGTGTGCCAGAACTTGGATGTTCCATTGGCAAAAGCAGAAATTAAACGTTTTAGCGATGGAGAGATATCGATTCAGATTGCTGAGAGTGTTCGTGGACGTGATGTATTTATTATCCAATCAACAGGAGCTCCATCAAACGACAATTTAATGGAACTTTTAATTATGACAGATGCTCTTCGCCGTTCAAGTGCAAGTAGTATTACGGCAGTTGTTCCATATTTCGGATATGCAAGACAAGATAGAAAAGCGGCTCCTCGTGTTCCTATTTCAGCTCGTTTAGTTGCAAACATGTATGAAACTGCTGGCATCGACCGCGTTGTGACTATCGACCTTCATGCAGGCCAAATCCAAGGTTTCTTTGATATTCCAGTTGATAACCTATACGGTTCTATCATCTTCAAAGAGTATATCAAATCTAAGAACTTACCAAACCCAGTGATTGCTTCTCCAGATATTGGCGGGGTTGCTCGTGCTCGTTACTTTGCTGAAAAAATGGGTTTAGAGATGGTTATCGTTGATAAACGTCGTGAAAAAGCAAATGTTGCTGAAGTTATGAATATCATCGGAGATGTAACAGGTAAAGATGTCATTATGATCGATGATATGGTTGATACTGCAGGAACTATGGTAAAAGCGGCTTCAGCTTTGAAAAAAAATGGCGCTACTTCAGTTATGGCATGTGCTACTCACGCAGTTTTAAGCGGAAAAGCATATGAAAATATCGACAATGGCGAACTTGATGAGCTTATCGTTTCAAATACTCTCGTTTCACAACCAAATAAAAAGATCAAAGTATTGACAGTTGCTCCACTTTTTGCTGAAGTAATTCGTCGCGTATATCACAACGAAAGTGTTAACTCACTTTTTACATAGAAAATAGTAAACATCCTAAATTTAAAGAATAAACATTTATGAAAAACATTAGAAACTTTTCTATTATCGCTCATATCGACCATGGGAAAAGTACGCTTGCAGACCGTATCATCCAAGAGTGCGGCGCTGTAACTGAACGTGAGATGACAAAACAGATGATGGATACGATGGATATCGAACAAGAACGCGGTATCACCATCAAAGCGCAATCTGTAAGACTTGACTATGTCAAAGATGGTCAGCATTATGTTTTAAATCTCATTGACACTCCGGGCCACGTCGACTTCTCTTACGAAGTAAGTAAATCCCTTGCATCAAGTGATGGGGCGTTGCTTATCGTCGATGCCGCACAAGGTGTTGAAGCTCAAACTTTAGCAAATGTTTATATGGCGCTTGATCATAACTTAGAAATCATTCCCGTTATCAACAAGATCGACCTTCCAGCGGCTGATCCTGAGAAAGTAGCGCAAGAGATCGAAACAAGTATCGGTATAGATGCAAGCGATGCACTTTTAGTCTCTGCAAAAAGTGGTGTCGGAATCCGTGAGCTTCTTGACGCTATTGTTGACCGTGTTCCTGAACCTGAAGGTGATCCAGATGCTACAACAAAAGCGATCATTTATGACTCTTGGTTTGATGCTTATCTTGGTGCGCTTGCTCTTGTTCGTGTATTTGATGGCTCTATCAAAAAAGGGCAACTTGTAAAACTTATGAGCAATGACGAAGAGCATCATGTTTTAGATTTGATGTATCCACATCCACTTAAACGCCAAAAAACTGAAGCGATACAAAGTGGCGAAATCGGCATTGTCGTGCTAGGTCTTAAAGATGCACATATCATACATGTCGGCGATACTATCACAGATGCTAAAAATCCAACAAAAGAACCTGCCCTTAAATATGAACCTGCAAAGCCTTTCGTATTTGCAGGACTTTATCCGATAGACACAGATAAATTTGAAGATCTTCGTGAAGCGCTTGATAAACTCAAACTCAATGATAGTTCACTTTCTTATGAGCCTGAAACTTCTGTGGCACTAGGATTTGGCTTTCGTGTTGGATTTTTGGGAATGCTTCATATGGAGGTTGTCAAAGAGCGTTTAGAACGTGAGTTTAATGTCGATCTCATCGCAACCGCGCCCTCTGTTGTCTATCATGTGTATATGACAAACGGGGAGATGATCGAGGTTCAAAACCCTTCTGAACTTCCTGAGCCAAACTATATAGAGCATATTGAAGAGCCTTATGTGAAGGCAACTGTTATCACACCGACTGACTATCTTGGAAATATCATCACACTTTTGATGACAAAACGCGGTATGCAAGACAAGATGAGTTACCTTAATGAAGAGCGTGTTTTATTAGAATATTATCTTCCTATGAATGAGATCGTTGTCGATTTTTATGACAAACTCAAGTCTATCTCAAAAGGATATGCGAGTTTTGATTATGAACCGAGTGACTTTAAAGAGGGAGATTTGGTCAAACTTGATGTAAGAGTTGCAGGCGACGTCGTTGATGCGCTATCAGTTATCGTACCAAGAACTTCTGCAGATTCTCGCGGACGTGTGCTTGTCAAAAATATGAAAGAACTTATCCCTCGTCAGCTTTTTGAAGTCGCTGTTCAAGCGTCTATCGGCAACCGTGTTATCGCTCGGGAAACGGTAAAAAGTATGGGCAAAAACGTAACAGCTAAATGTTACGGAGGCGATATCACTCGTAAACGTAAACTTTTAGAAAAACAAAAAGCGGGTAAAAAACGTATGAAGTCCATAGGAAAAGTTCAGCTTCCACAAGAAGCATTTATGTCTATATTAAAAATGGACTAAAATGCGCTGTATGTTGTGTGAGAACTTTTCATTCTCACACATCTGTCTTACATGTAAGCAAACTTTTCTAACTCCCACCATTCACAAACGCACTATTTTAAACAATATCCAAGTGATCTCTTTTTACAAATATGAAGATATTAAAGATTTACTTCACACTAAACATACCGATCTTGGATACTACATTTATTCAATTCTTGCAGAACTTGCATTTAAAAAATTTGCACAGGGGTTTGTCTTTAATGAAAAGATTGCGATCATCGGGATCGATGATCGGGCAAAAAATGGCTACTCTCATGCTGCTCTCTTAACAAAAGCACTAAAAAGCAAAATACTGATACCAAAATATGCAAAACTTCGCTCCAATAACAACATCACTTATTCAGGAAAAACCAAAGAATATCGGCTTAATAATCCAAGGAACTTTGTATATAAAGAGTTTCCTGAGAATAATGTTATCTTAGTTGATGATATCATTACAACTGGGTTTACACTAACAGAGGCATGTAACACGCTTGCATGTAAAGGTAAAGAGGTCTTGTTTTGTCTTACTCTAGCTGATGCAAGTAAACAATAAGATAAACTTGATACACTAAGACTAAACTATCTTTACTATAATTTGGAATATAGCACTTGACAATGATTGACTCAATTTGCTATAATTACTCTAGATTTCAAAAAAGGAGTCATTTTTAAATATGTCTAATGAAACAATAAATGAAGAATCAACACCAGTAAACGAGGAAGTTGAGACTCAAGATGAAGTGGTAGAAGAGCTTAGTGAAGTGGAGCAGCTTAGGGCTGAAAACGCTGAATTGAAAGATAAGTACGCAAGAGTACATGCAGATTTTGATAATATTAAGAAACGTTTAGAGCGTGAAAAGTATCAAGCTCTTGAATACGCAAATGAAAAATTTGCAAAAGATTTGATTCCAGTTGCAGATTCACTTTTGATGGCGATTCAGGCGACAAAATCTGACATAGATACGCAAGAGTTGCTTAACAAGTTGATCGAAGGAATGGAACTCACGATGAAGCAGCTGACAACTACCCTTGAAAAACATGGAGTTACAGCGGTGAGTCATGATGAAGAGTTTGATCCAAATATTCACAACGCAGTTCAAAGAGTAGATAGCGACGCTCACGAAAGTGGACAGATCGTACAAACTTTTCAAACTGGATACAGATATAAAGATAGACCACTTCGCGATGCGATGGTTGTAGTAGCAAATTAAACAATTTAAAAAATAAAATCAAGGAAACAACATGTCAAAAGTTATAGGTATAGATTTAGGAACAACAAACTCTTGTGTAGCGGTATATGAAGGTGGTGAGGCAAAAATCATCCCAAATAAAGAGGGGAAAAATACAACTCCTTCAGTTGTAGCTTTCACAGATAAAGGTGATGTTTTAGTAGGCGATCCTGCAAAACGTCAAGCAATCACAAACCCAAACAAAACTATCTCTTCAATTAAGAGAATTATGGGTCTCATGATGAGTGAAGAGAACGCAAAAGCGGCTCACGATAAAGTAACATACAACATTGTAAACAAAGATGGAATGGCTGCTGTTGATGTAGCTGGTAAAGTTTACACGCCTCAAGAGATTTCAGCAAAAATTCTTTCAAAATTAAAAGAAGATGCAGAAGCGTATCTTGGTTCAACTGTAACTGACGCGGTTATTACAGTTCCAGCTTATTTTAATGATGCTCAACGTAAAGCGACAAAAGATGCAGGAACTATCGCAGGACTTAATGTTCTTCGTATTATCAACGAGCCTACAGCTTCTGCTCTTGCTTATGGATTAGAGAGTAAAGCTGAGGAAAATGTACTTGTTTATGACCTTGGTGGTGGAACATTTGATGTTACTGTACTAGAGATCAGCGAGGGAACTTTTGAGGTTCTTTCAACTGATGGAAATGCGTTCCTTGGTGGAGATGACTTTGACAACAAAATCGTTGATTTTTTAAATTCAGAATTTAAATCTACTCATGGAATAGAGCTTAAAAATGACAAAATGGCACTTCAAAGATTAAAAGATGCTGCTGAAAATGCTAAAAAAGAGCTTTCAAGCGCAACTGAAACTGAAATCAACTTACCATTTATCACTATGACAGAAGCTGGTCCACAACACTTAGTTATCAAACTTACTCGTGCAAAATTTGAAGGTATGATTGAGTCACTCATCGAAGAAACAATTGACCATATCAAAACTGCAATGAAAGAGTCAGGTTTAGACAACAACAATATCAAAGAGATTATCATGGTTGGTGGTTCTATCCGTGTTCCATTGGCGCAAAAAATGGTATCTGATTACTTCGGTGGTAAAACACTGAACAAAAGCGTTAACCCTGATGAAGTTGTTGCAGCTGGTGCGGCTATCCAAGGTGGAGTTTTAAGAGGAGATGTTAAAGATGTTCTTCTTTTAGATGTAACTCCGCTTTCACTTGGAATTGAGACTTTAGGCGGTGTGGCTACGAAGATTATTGAAAAAGGGACAACTATCCCTGTTAAAAAATCTCAAATCTTCTCAACAGCAGAAAATAATCAACCAGCTGTAAGCATCTCAGTTGTTCAAGGTGAGAGAGAGTTTGCAAAAGATAATAAATCACTAGGATTGTTTGAACTAGGAGATATTCCAGCAGCTCCAAGAGGTGTACCTCAAATCGAAGTAACATTTGACATCGATGCAAATGGTATTTTAACTGTTAGCTCAACAGACAAAGGTACAGGTAAATCTCAGTCGATCACAATTTCTGGAAGTTCAGGACTAAGTGAAGAAGAGATCAACAGAATGGTTCAAGATGCAGAAGCTCATAAAGCTGAAGATAAAACAAGAAAAGAGCTTGTAGATCTTAAAAATCAAGCAGATGCAATGATTGCTCAAACTGAAAAAGCTATCTCTGAAAATGGCGATAAAGTTGAAGCAGAAGAAAAAGCAAAAATTGAAGCTGCAATAGCTGATCTCAAAGAGACCCTAAAAGATACAAATGCTACAAAAGAGCAAATCGAAGCTAAAGTAAAAACTCTAACTGAAGTAAGTCATAAAATGGCTGAACAAATGTACAAACAAGAGGGTCAAGGCGAGCCGGCACAAGCTGCTAAAAAAGCTGATGACGATGTTATCGACGCAGAAATAGAGTAATCTATCTGCTAGACAACAGAGCTAAGAAAGCTCTGTTGTCTTACTTATAAATCTACTAACAAAAGCTAACTCTTCTAGCTTTGTGGCCTTCTTTTGATCTACTCAAATTTATCCTCTATGATTGATTTTAAAAATTTCTTATGCGTATGTCTTTTAAAAACATATTCTTTTGCTTTAAAGAGAGTGTCAAACATGATTTCCCATAAAAGTGTGAAATTTTTATCAGTTCTAACTATACAAAGCTGTTGTTGCATTTCACGTTCAAGCTCTCCTAATATCTTTGCATGTTTCGCATACTGTTTTATTATCTCGTACTCTATACCCACTTTTCTGAATGAATTTACAAGCTTGATGATCATATAATCTTTTTCCGTGAACTCATTTTCTCCCAAAGGGATGATCACTTCATCTTTTAATAACTCTTCTAAAAATTTCTTGTCAACTTTAAAATGCTTTGTAAAATCTTCTTTAGTAAAATATTGTTCATCTTTTGAAACTAGGCTCAAAGTGTTCATCAATGGTTCTATCATTGTAAATGATGTCGAAAAGGATTGATTTTTATTTTGCAAAGCAGTCTTTATAGCATCATTTGAACTTCCTATGTTCGTTTTCATATATTTTATATACTTTATCAGCTCTAAATGCTCATCACTGTATCTATGAACATTTGACTTTATTTTTTTCGCTTCTGGAAGCATCCCCTCTCGAATGTAATAAAGTATGGTTGATTTTGGTACATTTGTTAGTGAAACTAGCTGTGATATTTTATATTCCATATTTTCTCTTTTTAAAACTTTCATTAAGAATTATACATTATAATACTAACGTAAAGTAAGACTTAACATTTTTATTATTTTATAAAATCGAGGAATAGCAGATGGCATACATAGAATTACCAGAGTTTGAACAGATGAATCCAAATATACAAGAAAAAGCAAGACCTATTTTGGAAAAGACCGGGCAACTCGGAGAGATATTTAAATTGATCGCTTTAGATGAAAAAATATATTTTGCAACAGATATGATGGTCCAAAAGTATCTGTTAGACGAAACAACACTCTCTTATGAAATCAAAGAGGCTATTGCTCTTCTTATTTCACAAGAAAACGGTTGTAAAATATGTGTTGATGTCCATAAGACGATAGCAAAAGTATTAGGACTCACAGAAGAAAGAATCGAGCAGATATTGGAGGGTGTGGATAGTATCAAGACTACTGAGAATGAAAAAGCACTTCTCAAATTTTGTATAAAAGCATCCAAAAAAGATAACTATAAAATACTAAAAGAGGAGATAGATGCACTCAAAGAATTTGGATACAATGATGTTCAAATTCTAGAAGCAGTTGCGATTACAGGCTATTTCAACTATATCAATACCCTTTCAAATGTGTTTGGGCTTGGTCAAGATTAACTTTTTTTATAACACTAATAAACTTAAAACATAGGAACGCCCATGATAAAAGAAATTGTAAAATATCCTAGAACTCCAAGTAAAGAGTTTGGTACAAGTGTCAGATTTTTTGATGCAAAGCTTTTTGAACTGATCCAAGATATTAAAGATACAATGAACGCTAACAGCTTGGATGCCCTAGCCGCATTTCAGATCGGTTCTCCTCTGGCCGTTATTGTTCTCAAAGATGAAAAAGGAGAGTTTGTTGAGATTATCAACCCTGTTGTAATCAAAAGAGAGGGCAGTATTCATCCAGTTGAGACAACGGCATATTTTCCTGGGCTTAGCGCTACAACTACGAGATATGAAAAGATCAAACTTATGTATAGTGACAGAAATGATACGCAGCAGTTTTTGGAAGCTAATGGAGATCTTGCCATTACGCTCCAAAGAAAAATCGACTATCTTTTTGGTGCAAATATCAGGCTACGACTTTCAAAAGAGGAGGAAGCAGTATTTGATTCTAAACTAGAGTTTGGAACAGATGCCATCACTCAAAATGGCTGTCCGACTGTTTTTAAAAGAGATAGAATTTTGCGAGCGATAAAATATCTTTTTGCTCTAGGTATAGTTGCTTTAGCAGCGAAGTTTTTTCTCTTGGCAGAAAATATCGTACTTCTAAAAATGATGGAAAACTATATTCTTCTTAGTATGATCGCTCTTAGTGTTGTCTACTTTTTTTATGCTCAATACGAAGGAAAACAGTACAAGCATTGTTCCTCTTGCCAGATCGGCAATATTATCGGTACAACACTTATTTCGCTTGTGAGGACAGGAGTTTTATTTGCTCTTTGCCACTTTATACTTTGATCTAAAATAAAACCAAAGGACTACCGCCAAAGCAGACATTGAAAGACTCAGTGTCTGCCCAAGCGTTACAGCGTTACAGCAGATATAACCTATTTGAACATCTGGCGCTCTAAATATCTCTGCTGTTGCTCTTAAAATCCCATATGCAAAGCCATAAAGAAGTAAAAGTTCTCCATCAAATTTTTTATATCTTCTGTACATGTAAACGATGATAAAGACAACAACACCCTCTAGAAATGCTTCATACAATTGTGATGGATGACGTAAAACTCCATCCACATAGATACCCCAAGGAACATCTGTCGCGCGCCCGACAAGCTCTTGATTTAAAAAGTTTCCAATACGTCCAAAGACATACCCAAGAGGAACAGCAACAGCAACTAAATCCATAAACTTTCCAAAAGAGTTACCCGTACGTTTACTGAAGATATATGCTCCAAGTAAAAAGCCAAGAAGTGCTCCATGATAACTCATTCCGCGAATACCGATAAATTCTCCATCTTTAAAAGGATTAAATATCTGCCATGGATGAGAGAGATAATAGCTTGTATCTGGATCATAAAAAAGAATGTATCCAAGTCTCGCACCGAGTATTACCCCTATCTCAACATAGATAAAAAAGCTGTCAAGCTCCTCTTTTGTAATCCCAAGATTATCTTTTTTTACAATCCACTTCGCCATATACAAAGAAGTCAGTAGAGCTAAAACGTACATCATTCCATACCAATGAACTGGTACGACAACGTCAAAAGCGATTGGATTAAAATGTTCGTATATATGATTCCAGTATTCCATTATTTCTCCAAGGCTTCAGCTATAAGCTCGATAGGGTTTTTAAACACAACATCCACATCCGCTTGATACATGGAGTTATTTATCTGCATTCTACATGCGCTACACTCAGCACTTACCACTTGTGCGCCACTTTGTTTTATCATCGCAGCTTTTGGCACTCCGGCTGCTTTTGCAAAATGATACTTTTCTGTTTGCATCGTCACACCGCCAAAGCCACAGCAGACATTTGGATCACTCATCTCTTTGATAACATAGTTTTGAGAGATAAGCTTGCGAGGTTCTTGGTAGATACCTTGCATTTTTCTTGCGTGACAAGGATCATGATAGGTCACAGATACGTTTTGCTTGCCCTTAGAAGCGAGTAATTCTTTAAGATGAGTATGACTCTCTAGCCACTCTGTCGCCATAAATATTTTTTTGGCGACTTCATTTCCACGTTTTCGCCACTCAGGTTGGTCATGAAAATAGTGGTCATAATCGATTTTCAACATTGCACTACATGTAGCCTCTGGTATGATAATAGCCTCAACATCATCGATAAATTTTTCAAAATACTCGATATTATATTTTGCCAAATAATCGACTGTATCAAAATCACCCGTAAAATACGCCGGCGCTGAACAGCATTTTTGTGCTTTTGCCAAGAATGCATCAATCTCTAGATGTTCTAAGATTTTAAGTAAAGAATCGCCCACTTGACGGTAATTATAGTTCCCTAAACATCCTATAAAAATGGCAACTTTTCGTTTTCCGCCATTAGAAATATTTTCAGGATGTGCATTTAAAAAAGAGGTTTTGCCCATACTTGGAAGCAGTCTGTCTTTCTTGATAATAGGCATAGAAAAACGGGGTTCCATCGACTCTATATCTTTACGAATTTTAAACCCGCAAGTCTGAAATACATAACCCATTTTAAAGAGAATATCCATAGTAAATCTATGGCGAAGTAAAAAGAAAAATGCACGTTTGAACCAAGCTATACCGAACTTTTTACGTATATCATTACGAACTTGCTCGATAACCATATCTGTAGGAAGCGATTTTGGACAGACATCTGTACAGTTTGTGCATAAGAAACAGCTTTCAAAGATATCTTTTGCATTTTTATCGAGTTCTAGTTTTCCATCTTGATACGCACCTAAAAGATCTATAAATCCGCGAGGTGAGGTAACTTCATCGGGATTGACATTGTGGATAGTACAAACAGGAATACACTTTCCACATTTTATACATGCATCTGAAGTTTCTTTAAAGTTAAATATGTCATTTGTCTGCATGATCACACCGTTTTAGAAAATGTTTTTTGACTTGTCGCATGCTTTTTCATGTATGCATCAAATGGCATCGCAATATTTCTAATAAGCAAAGTTCCCGTCTCAGAACAAACAATATGCTCCTCATCCATTTTTAAAAGGCCATCCTCTGCAAAAGGTTTCAATGCTTCTATCGCATCTGCAAAGTAGGTTTTAAAATCGATATCAAACTCTTTTTCAAAACGTTTGATATCAAGTTTGAAGTTACTCATGAGCTCCATGATCACATATTGGCGGATCATATCATCTTCACTCAAGAAGACGCCTCTCTCAAAAGGAAGACATCCTGCGTCAATCGCTGCTTCATACTCTTCCATCTCTTTAAAATTCTGAGCATAATAATCAACGCCCTCACCTATCGAAGTCAAACCGACACCGATCAAATCTGCGCCGCCTTTTGTTGTGTAGCCTTGGAAATTTCTATGCAGCTCACCCTTTTCGATCGCTTTAAACAGCTCATCTTCAGGCTTTGCAAAGTGATCCATACCTATCATTTTATATCCATGAGAGGTTAAAAAATCTATCGTATACTGCATGATATGTAGCTTTTCTTCTGGCGTTGGAAGCGTCGTTTCATCGATTTTTCTCATCGTCTTTTTAAGCCATGGAACGTGAGCATAATTAAACACCGCATAACGATCAGCATTTAAAGTAAGAGAAAGTGCCAAAGTTTCTTTAAATGTCGCAAGGCTTTGGTATGGAAGTCCGTAGATCAGATCTACATTTACAGAATGCATATTGTATTTTCGAGCCAGATCCATCGCCGCTTTTGTGATATCATAAGGTTGAACACGATGCACTGCAATTTGGACTTTTTCATTGAAATCCTGAATTCCAAAACTGACACGGTTAAACCCAGCGTCACTCATCACCTTCATCTGAGGCTCATCAATATGACGAGGGTCAATTTCACAACTCACCTCAGCCGCTTCAATAAAATTTGGAAAGTGAGATTTGATCATTTTGATGATTTCATCCAGCTGTTCGCTTGAAAAATATGTCGGTGTACCACCTCCAAAATGAAGCTGAATCACCTCTCTTGACATATCAAGATGACGTGAGAGAATCTCTAACTCTCGGCGAAGATAATCGATATAGCGTACTTTTTTTTCCTCTTTTGAAGTAAATACAACATTACAGCCGCAAAAGTAACAAGCATTCCTACAAAATGGAAGATGGAAGTAAAGAGAAAGAGGGCGTTTTTTGTCCTCGGATTCAAGTTTATTGATATATTCATTATATTTAAAATCATCATTAAACTCTAGTGCGGTCGGATAACTTGTGTATCTCGGTCCCGGCTTGGAATATTTTGTAAATTTTGTAAAATCCAGCATAAAAATCCATTCATATAATATAGATGCGATTATGGCAAAACTGTGTTGAATAAGGGATAAAATGTATAAATATTCCTCACATGTAAGCAATATCTAAGATGTAAATTCCCATATATTGTTTACTTTTAACACAAATGTGATAACTTTATAACAAAATCTTTAAAAAATATCACTTTTTGAGTATACTAGCAGTAATAAAGTTATCACTTTTTCAAATAATATAAATGTAGGACAATGTATGAAAAACAAGAGAGTTCTTATTGTTGAGGATGACGAAGTTACAGCGATGAATCTCAAAATGTCCTTGGAGAAACAGGGATATAATGTAGTTGCAATGGCGGACGATGCTACGAGCGCCAAAAGTAAAATCAAAGTCTATACACCTGATATCCTCATCATAGATATCTCTCTTCAAGAAAGTGATGATGGGATCAAACTCGCAAGCTATGTACGTGAAAAACAGCTTATGCCTTTCATCTTTTTAACGGCGCACACTGATGATCATATCATCAAGGATGCAAGTAAGACAGAGCCTTATGGATATATTATCAAGCCTTTTGATCCAGCAAACCTACATGTAACGATTCAGATGGCGCTCTATAAATACCATCAGGAAAAAAAGAGAAGTGAAAATCTTGATTTACTCAAAGTTGACAAACTAAACTTAGAAAAACTTCTTTACAATAAAAAACTCTCAGATAAACCAATCGTTCCTTTTGGTGATGGCTATCACCTTGATATCAGCGTTTGTGAAACTTTTTGTAATAATAAAAAGATTAAATTAACAAAAAAAGAAAATGCTTTTATTCGTCTCCTTGTTGCACAACTTGGGCTTGTTGTAACTTTTGATCAGGCAATCAACTATGTTTGGGAAGAGGATGGTGCTACAGAAAATAGTGTTCGCACACTAGTATGGAGACTTAGAAGCAAACTCCCAACAGAAATCATAAAAAATGCCTCTGGTATGGGTTACTATATAGAAGATTAAAACTCTTTAATCTTCTGATATAAGCATTCGATATTTTTTGCACACTCCGAGTATGGATACAAATTGTTTTCCTCCTTAGCATTTTTTTCCATTTCTTGCGCAAGATTCTGGATCTCTTCAAGTCTAAAATTGGCGCTTGATCCTTTGATAGAATGCGCAAGCTTTGCGATATTGCAATACCCTTTGTTTTCTATCTCATTTTGAAGTTTTGGCAGGGATTCATCCATCTTTTTTATATAAATTTTCATTAATGTTTGTAATTGATCGTAATCAAGTTGGAGTTCGTCTTGAAGACTATGAAGATTAAACTTTTTCTCTTTTGGTATATTTTTTGAATTTAAATAAACTTCTAAAACTCGTTCAAGCTCTTTAAGAATAATTGGTTTCCCTAAAAAGTCATCAACTCCATGCATCATACTTTTTTCTCTTGCACCCTTGATAACATTTGCGGTAAGCATAGAAATAGGTGTATATGTGAGATGATTCTCCTTTTCATATATTCTAATCTCTTGGGTTGCTTCTAAGCCATTTTGTAGTGGCATCTGATCATCCATAAGAATCAGATCATATTTATGTGCATGAAACATTGAAACAGCCTCTTTGCCATTTGAGACCATGTCAAAAGTTATTCCATATTTATCCAAAAGAATCTTCATGAGCTCTTGATTTGCCTCATTATCTTCTGCTACTAAAACGTGCCCATCAAATTTTTGGCTCTCTAAAAGAGTTGCAATTCTTTTATTGTATTCTTCGCTCAAGCCTAAGGCTTCTAAACTTTTATCTCTTAATTTTGTCAAATATATAGGAAAACAAAGATTGGTAATATTCCTAACTGATTCATAACTTTCATTCATATACTCCATAATTGCAATTGCGGGTCTATTTTCTTCAATAATGGAATATCGCATACTATCATCAAGATCACTGTCCATAAAATAAAAGAGATCACAATCAGTTTCTTTAATACTATCAATTAAAACTAACTCTATTCCAATTTGCATATAATATTTTTTAAATATATCCAATTTTCTCTTTTCCGTTTTTTCATTCACAAAAAAAGCAATTGTTTTATCTTTAAGCATCTGACAATCAAGATGTAACATCTCTTTGTTAATTATTTTCACTGGAAGATTCAATATAAATGTACTTCCCATCCCTAGAGTTGAACGCACACTTATATGTCCATCCATTAACTCAGCAAGCTGTTTACAGATAGAAAGACCAAGTCCAGTTCCTCCACTTCTTTTGATGATACTATTTTGAGCTTGTGTAAAGGCCTCAAATATTTTTGTTATATCTTTTTTTGCAATTCCGATTCCTGTGTCTTCGACAGATATTTCAAGAAATCCATCCTTACAATAAGCATTTATTTCAATAGTTCCTTTTACAGGCGTAAATTTGATTGCATTACTTAAAAAATTTGAGATAATCTGACCAAGTCGCAATTCATCTGTTAAAATTTCAGAGGGAATAGTAGGGTCTATAAAGCTGAGAATGGAAATCTGTTTCTGGCTTGCAGTTGCAACAAAGAGCTCCATAACGCGAGAAAGGGATGCTTCCAAGTTAAACACTTTTGATTCTAATGTAAATTCACCACTTCGAAGTTTTGAAAAGTCCAAAATATCATTGATAATGTAGAGTAAATTTTCTCCGCTGTTATAGATAATGTCCAAATAATTTTTATGCTTCACTGAGATATTTTCACCTTGCATTAATGACACAAAACCAAGAATTGCATTGAGCGGTGTACGTATTTCATGAGACATATTAGACAAAAAATAATCTTTTGCCTTATCTGCTTCTATCGCTTTTTGTCTTGCATCAATAAGCTTGGTCACTTCATAGCCTATGGCCATATACTCTTTATCCCCGCTAAAAGGATCTACAATAGGGATAATGGTTGTATCTATGTAAACATAGCCTCCATTTTTACGCTTATTTTTTATTGTTCCAACAAAAATTTTATCTGATAAGATAGTTGTCCACATTTTTTTAAAGAAGTTTTTCGACATATCTTCATGGCGCATAATACTATGGTTTCTTCCTATGAGTTCAACTTCTCTATATCCGCACAGATCAACAAATTTATCATTTACGTATGTAATAAAACCTTCACTATCAGTCTTTGAAACTAATGCACTTTCATTGAGAGCATAAATATATTGTTCTAAAAGTTCAACATTTTTACCTATTTCAATATCTTTTTCATAAATAGTCTGTGAATATATTTCTAGAACTTTTGAAAAATTTCTATCAAAAACATAGGTAATTGCTCTAAAAAGATCTTTTGAATTTATCTCTACATCATACGTGTATTCAACCATTGAAAGTTTAAAGTGACTACAGATAATAAAAAGTTCTTTAGCCGTTACATTGCGATCTTTCAGATAACGTAAAAGATCCTCGATTACAGGGCAAGCTCCAAGCTCTAGAATTTCGTTGATTACACCCATAAAATAATCAAAAACATTGTTCGCGTACTCTTCGAAAATTTCTTTATTTATTCCATGTTGGCGAAGAATATTCTGCGGTTCCTCATATTGCATCCATCTTTGGATAACAGATGATTTTCCTTTTTCTAAAACAGTGATATTTGATTTTAAATTTAAAAGTTCATTCATAAAAAAACCGCCTAATAAGATACTAATGTATTATTATACAAAAGTTAAAGATTAAAAAAATGATTAGAAGGATTTTTAGAAGATTGAAATCGGGATTATCCCGATTTCGAAGGTTTTAGTGGCTTTTGCCAACAACTACAATCATCTTGATATTAATAATAACAAAACGAATAAACTGCCAGATAAGACAAGTACGCATTGAACGTGCAAACTTACCAGGTATCATAGTAAGATTCATCTTATCATCTCTTTGAAAATTCAACTCTTCGTGTACTACTTTCTTTTCCATATTCTTTCCTTTATTATTATTCTGGAATTAATGTCCAGCCTGGATTTAACTTCGCTTTATAGATAAACAAATAGTGAAGGATATGTTTTATCCAGTGACCAGCAAGACCGATCTCACCAAATGTATAATCCGTATCACGGCCAGTTCCTGGGTATTTTTCAAAATCCGGAACAACAGGATAAACTGTCATCGCAGCTGCTGTACCACTAAACACACCCTTACCCGCTGATGCAACACACGCCGCACCCATCTCAGCCATAGAAGCTTCATGTAAATGTGCTTTATCACCATTTTTAATTAGGTCACAAACACTGTGAGCTACTGCTTTACCGATAATACCCGATGGCATACCTGTACGTGGAGGAGTTGGATTGATCGGAGTTCCATTTACTGAACTCATCGGTTTTGAAATAATGTGTGGTGGAGCAAATGCAATACCAGCAGCAAACATATTTTTATATGATGGATTTTGGTATGTACGAGGCCAATCACTAGCTTTCCACTCAGCATATGGTTTTGGAGTATAATCAGCATCAACTTTCATAAACCCATTTGGAGCAAATACAGTTGCAGTGATATCTTCACCAGTTTTGTTATATGCTTTTAAGCCAACACCAGCAAATGGAGGAATAAGCATAGAAAAATCGAAATCTTCTTCACCCATCGAACCATCAAGAAGCTCATAATGAGCCTTACCAGCTTCAACTTTGTTTACGTGTGCACCAATCAACCAGTCAACCCCACGCTCAGAGAAAAGTGATTCGGCAAATAGTTTAGAACTTACAACGTATCCGCCAACTTTCATATGAAGTCCACCCATACCAAAATCACCCAAAAATGCTTCGTTAGAGATCCATTTCATATCTGCCATATCACGTACACCAGCTTTTCTTAGTTCATGCTCGATGTTAAAAATATACTCAAACGCTGCACCTTGACATGTACACATACCGTGACCTGTACCGATTAGGAACTTTTGACGTTGTCCTTTTTTCATTTTCTCGATAGATTTTTGAAGCTCATCATTTGCATGAACAGCGTGATCTGCCGTACAAACAGAAACAGTAAACTCACCCAAACCATTAGCATCACCAAGCCCTGGAGTAGCAGCAAAGTTTAGTTTCGGGCCTGTTGCATTTACTAGATAATCATATTCAACATTTTCTGTTTGACCAGCTTTTCCCGCTATTGTATATTCAATTGTAACGAACGGCTTATTAGAACTTTCATTACCTTCTGGATTGATAGAAACAGCTTTTGCTTGTTTAAATCCTATGCCAGCTTTTTGATACACAGGTGCCAAATCAAAAGTAACTTCATCTTTAGTCATTTGACCAACACCAACCCAAATGTTAGATGGAATCCAATTCCACTTAGAATTTGGTGTAACAACAACAACTTCATGTTGTGAACCCAACCATTTTGCTGCGAATGTTGCAGTTGTATGACCTGCGACCCCTCCGCCGAGAACGACTACTCTTGCCATGCCTACTCCTCAATTAAATAATATAACAAAAATCAACGAGAAAATTCAGGATGAAAATCCCAGACTAATATTATAATGTCTTATCATTGTAGTGATGTTTTTCAAAAATAAAGCTTAATTTTTTTAAAAAATCATCCTAATTTGTTGCTTTGTTTCATTTGTTATCTAAAATTTTAGAAATGATCTCATATGTGTTATTTGAAAGATTTTCTGCCTGAATAATTCTTTCTAACTGAAGCTGCATCACATTTTTGTGACTTTCATCCAATTTCTTATAAACTTTAAATGCTCCTGCCAAACCTGAAGCTATCTGCGCATTCATTTTATCTATCTCTATTACTTTATCTGCAATATATTTATATCCGCTTCCATTGACTGCATGAAAATAACTATAGTTTCTTGTAAAACCATATATCAGCGCACGTACAAGATTTGGAACTTTTTCATCATATACTTCATCTCTCTCAGCTTCTAAAACACGGGAAAGAACATCATCTCTTTTGGCTGTTGAGATAATAGTAAAATATTTATTCATAATTAGAAGATCATGTTTATATTTTTCATAAAAATCACTAAGAGCTTTTTGTGCAGTTTTACTATAAAAATTCTCTAATAACGAAAGTGCTACAACTTTATCATTCATCGTAATCGAAGAAAAATATTGTTCACTACACAGAACCTCTCCTTCTTCATCTTTGAGAGAAGCCAGATAAAACAATGCCCGATTTTTAAGCGCTCTTTTCCCCATAGAAATAGCAGATAAAGAATCATCTCCAAGCTCATGATATGTTTTGTAAAGATTTAAGAACTGCTCTTTATATCGTCTTGCTATATGCTTTGTAAGTGCTTCTTTCGCATCACACATCTGAGTAAAATCAACGATTTCTCTTGTTTGCATAAGATTTGCGATACTTGGAAGTTCTAAAAGTTGTGCTTTGTACATAGGTTCAATATCAGCGCTTAGGAGCTTTTGAAATGAGCTAACATATTCCTCATTGATTTTATCGTTATCCATCATCTCATTTAATGTTTGTAAAGCAAATTTTTGTGCGGCTTCATATCTATTGAAACTGTCATTTTCATATTGCATCAAAAACGGATAATTCTGAGTTTCACATATCACTTTGATTGGTGCGCTAAAACCTCGGTTGAGAGAGAGTTTTGGTTTACATAGCAAGTTTTCAAATCTAAAAGTTTCTACCTCATCTTTGATAATCAACGTCTGTTCTTGTAAAAACTCACCCTTGTCAGAAAAAAGAGCTACTTTAAATGGATACATAAATCGCTCTTGCTCTTTACCATCAACAGTACTTGGAATAATTTGCTTACATGTAAGCGTTAAAATACCGTTTTCAAAACTCTCACTTACCTGTAAAGATGGAGTTCCTGATTGATGGTACCATCTTTTAAACTGGCTCAAATCACCAGCATAGTTTTGTTCCATCGCCCAGAAAAAGTCATCTACACGAACCGCTTTACCATCAAAGGTATCAAAGTAAAGTTGCATCGCCTTTTTATAATTTTCTTCGCCGAGTAGCGTGTGATACATTCCTATCACCTCAGCACCCTTTTCATATACAGTTGCAGTATAGAAATTATTCATAGAGATGTAAGAGTCGGGCTGAATAGGATGAGAAGTCGGGCCAGCATCTTCTACAAACTGGCTTTCACGGAGTGATTTGACATTATCAATACGTGTAACATCTGCAGAGTTCATATCTGCGCTAAAGGTCTGATCACGGTAAACTGTAAGTCCCTCTTTGAGCGTAAGCTGAAACCAGTCTCTACATGTAATGCGATTTCCCGTCCAATTATGAAAATACTCATGCGCGATAACGCTCTCAATCCCCATATAATTTTGATCTGTCGCGCTCTCTTTATCAGCTAAAACATAAGTGGAATTAAAGATGTTCAAACCCTTATTTTCCATCGCTCCCATATTAAAACTATCTACTGCGACAATGTTATAAATATCAAGATCGTATTCTCTAGCATACTTCTCTTCATCCCAAGTCATTGCTTTTTTGAGCGACTCCATCGCGTGAAAACATTTTGGTTCATTGCCTTTATCGCAGTAGATATTGAGTTCTATCTCACGCTCATTCATCGTCGTAAAACTCTCAGTTATATTTCCAAGATCTCCTGCGACTAAGGCAAAGAGATAAGAAGGTTTTGCAAAAGGATCTTCCCATACACAAAAATGACGATTATTTTCTACTTCACCGCACTCTTTTTTATTTCCATTACTCAGCAGTGTCGGGTATTTTTTATCTGCAATCACCTTTGTTGTGTACTTCGCCATTACATCTGGACGATCTAAAAAGTAAGTGATACGACGAAATCCTTCAGGCTCATTTTGGGTACAAAACATTCCGTTAGATTTATACAAACCTTCAAGTTCTGTGTTCTTGTGCGGATAAATCTTAGTTTTGATCTGCAATGTAAATGATGGTGACACATTGTAAAGAGTCAGACTTTGCTCATCTACTTTATACATATCTTCTGCTACATTTTTTTCATTATATGTAAGCCCTAAAAGCTCCACACCGACACCATGAAGTCTTAACTCATGAATATCATCGCATAGCTGTAAAATCTTCATATTATTTGTTACAAGAGTATATTCTTCATAAATATCAAACTCTAAATAACACTCTGTAATCGTAAAATCTGGTGCTCTGTACTCTTTTAAAAAAATAGCTTTGTGTTTGCTCATATTGTTTCCTCATTTTGTTTATTCTGATTTCTTGCTCTATTGACAGATCGCGTCCATAAAAAATTAATTACATAATATAAGAGTGATGATATTACTAACGAATAAAATGCCGTTCCCACATAAAGTGGCACAAAAATATGTTCCAAATTTTTAATAAACCATTCTGCTCCCATATGTGCAGGTTGGATCATGTGCATACCTAAAAATAATGCTCCAGTTTTATACTCAATATAATAAATAATAGGTATAGTAAACGGATTGGCTACCCATACCATCGTAAGTGCGATTGGCACATTAAATCTTGCAAATGGCATTAAAGCGATAACGGCGAGCATATGCCCTGGCATTGGGATAAGACCAATAAACATACCAATAAACATCGCGCGAGCCACATTTCTTCTTGTTGTAGAAAGGTAAGATCTTGGAATGTTGTACTTTTGAATGAAATTATCTAGCTTTTCATTTGTACGTTTCTTTTTAAAAAAATCTCTAATCATTCTCATCTTTCATTGAATATCTTTCTTTATGCACAGAAAACTTCCATAAATAGTTTACTGCGTAATACACAATTGCAGGCACTGTCAAAGAATAAAATAGTGTACCAACATACAAGGGAATAAATATATTTTTCAAATTTATGCTAAACCATTCCACACTCATCACAACCGGTTCAATCTGTGTTTGTAAAAAAAAACTTCCTGTAAGATATTCTATATAATACATCGCAGGCATTGTTACAGGATTGCTCAGCCAAACCATAGAAAGAGCAATCGGTACATTAAACTTTGCAAAAGGCATCATTGCAAGGACTGCAAGCATTTGCATCGGCATAGGAATAAAGGCTATAAAAAGCCCAATAAAAAGCCCTTTTGTTATATTTTTTCGATTTGTTGAAAGATAGGCTCTTGGAATATTGTATTTATCTATGAACAAGTCAAGCTTACCGCCAGTACTCTTTTTTTTAAAAAATTTTCTCACCATAAAATACGCCTACTGCTAAATATCACTACTATTATAGCAATTATAATGCTAAAATTGCGACACTAAAAGGATTAACTAATGTCATTTGAAAAAATTGGTCTCATAAAGCCTATCCGTGACGCTATCAGCGAGCTTGGTTATACAGAGCCAACACCGATCCAAGATAGAACCATTGGATTGGTACTTGCTAAAAAAGATGTCTTTGCAACTGCTCAGACAGGCACAGGAAAGACGGCAGCTTTTATGCTGCCTATCATCCAAAGACTCCGAGACAACAAACTTCTCTCACCAAAAGCTGTACGTGTCATAGTGATGACGCCAACGCGTGAACTCGCCATGCAAATAGAAGAAGAGACAAAAAAATATCTCAAATATATGGATAGTACGGTCGCTTTGCTTGTGGGTGGAAAAAGTTTGGAAGCTCAGGAAAAACAACTCGAAAACGGAATTGATATCCTAATCGCAACTCCAGGAAGACTTAGAGAACACATCATTAAGAAAAGTATAGATCTCAAACATCTTGAAATCTTTGTTATCGATGAAGCGGATAGAATGCTTGATATGGGTTTTGTCACAGATATCAGACTTATCCATGCGGAACTTCAAAGACGTCATCAGACGCTTTTGTTTTCAGCAACTTATACAGATAAAGTCAGAAAACTCTCTCGATTGGTTCTTAGAAAACCAGAGTTTGTAGAAACAGCCAGACAAAATAAGACTATCGACGCTATCAATCAGCACATCTATCTTGTAGATGCTGATAGAAAAGCCGCTCTGCTCTCTTTTCTTATCGGGTCAAAGAATTATCAGCAAGTATTAGTATTTACAAAAACGAAAAAAAGTGCCGATATTTTGGTCGAAGAACTCAAGCTTGATGGACTTAAAGCCGAAGTGATCCACGGAGATAAAACACTCGCGCAAAGAAATAAAACTCTCACGAAATTCAAGAAAAAAGAGTTACATGTCCTTGTTGCCACAGATATCGCTTCTCGCGGAATAGATATAGAACAGCTTCCACAAGTTATCAACTATGAGCTTCCAACTGTTGCTGAAGACTATGTACATAGAATCGGCAGAACAGGACGTGCGGGACACGATGGCGAGGCTATCACGCTTCTTGATATCAACGACAAAGAGCAGATGAAAGTGATTGAGAGACTCATACATGTAAAGATTCCAAGATCTGAAATCGAAGGTTTTGAAGTTGATATCACAAAAAAAGCTACTTATGATGATATCAAATCAAATCGTCCTAAAAAAGTCTATCCGAAGCCAACACATTCAAGAATAGCCGGAGAAAAAGGTGCTACCTCAAAGGCACCTCAAAAGAAAAATGCTCGCGTTGGGAAAAAAAGAAAAACAACTAAAAGGTCTGGGAAATAATGGAATTTAAATTAAATGATGATTATATAGAGCTTTATAAACTCATAAAAGTTTTAGGACTTGTTGACAGCGGCGCAGATGCAAAACAAATCATCGCCGATGGTCATGTCAGAAGAAACGGTGAAGTAGAACTCAGAAAAAGAGCAAAGATTCTTCAAGGTGAAATCATTGAGATCGCAGAAGTTACTATAAAAGTTATCTAACTTTTATAGTAACACTGAGCTTAAAACTCCGATAAGTCAAAGACCCCACCCCAAACCACAAGCCAGCCAAGATGCTCTTTTATGATTCGCTCAACCATCTCTTTAACCATAACTGGTGTAATCTCTAATAATCTAGTATCAATCACTTTTTCTATCGAATCAAGCATATCTTGACTCAGTGTCGAAGTTTGAAGATGCATTTGCATTGTATTATTGAAACTTTCAGATTGCACAATATCGCAGATAGCTATCTTCATTTTGTTACTAAATGGTTCTCTTAAACCTTCAAGTACTTTGGCTCCGCCAAACATCCCAAGCATGCCACCAAAAGAGGATTCCATCACTGTTTTTGTAAGTACATCGTACGCAGGAGAAAAATCTGTATCCTCAATAATAGGAACGAGATCGAGTTTTTTTTCCTCTTTTGCAAAAAAATTCTCTAACTGCTCTTTTGTAAAGAACTCGTTCATCATAAGATATTTGATGCTTGCCTTAAACTCTTCAAATCTTGCAGTAATCACACCTGAACCGTACAAAAATGGAACTTTTTCAAAAAGCATATAAACAGCCAACTGATTTGTAACAGCGCCTGAGAGCGCAAAAAGGCCGGCATATAAAAAATATTTTGAGAATTCTTCGGGAATAATAAAAGAGAACCCTACCAAAATGGCAGATAGAAAGTTTGTTATGAAGGATTTATTGAACATTTAAATGCCCTTACATGTAAGCTATTTTTTTGGAGAAAAAGGTACTAAAGCACTTCCCCAAGTAAGTCCGCCGCCAAAAGCATCAAGAAGCATCATCTCTCCAGCTTGAAGTCGTCCACTCTCGTAGATATCATTGATAGCCATCGGGATAGAAGCCCCAGAGGTATTACCAAATTTTGCAACAGTCAATACAACTTGCTCATCTTTCATATCTAAAGCATCGCCTACGGCTTTGATAATACGATAATTCGCTTGATGTGGAACAAAATGCTTTATACTCTCAGATGAGACATTATTTGTTGCAAGGATCTCTTTTACATCATTTGTGAGTGTTCTGACAGCTACTTTAAAAGTCTCATTACCTTTCATCTGCATAAAAGCACCGGCTGCTTCTACACTTAAACTATCATGTGCAGAACCTGAACCACCATTTGGAGTCATTAAAAGTTCAGCATAAGAGCCATCTGAACCTGTATGAATATCCACAATTGCTTCACTTTTATCTTCAGTAGCACTAATAATAGCCGCGCCAGCACCATCGCCAAAAAGGATACATGTGCCTCTATCAGTATAGTCAGTGATCTTACTTAATCTCTCAGCACCGATGATCAAAACATTTTTTTTGATACCTGATTCAACAAAAGCTTTTGCAACATTAAGTGCATAGATAAATCCGGTACATGCAGCAGAAATATCAAATGACATTACATTTCCAATGCCCAGCTTATCTGTGATAATAGTAGCAGTAGAAGGCATACATAAATAATCAGGAGAGATTGTTGCACAAACAACTAAATCTATCTCGCTTTTATCGATACCTGAACGCTCAATTGCAAGAGCTGCTGCTTTAACACCCATATCACTGGTTGTTTCATTTTCAGCTGCAATATGACGTTCTTTTATCCCTGTACGTTTTGTAATCCACTCATCAGTTGTATCTACCATCTTTGCCAAATCTTCATTTGTCAAAATCTTTTCTGGTACATAAGCACCTATTGAGCGAAATGCTGCGTACATTTATTATTCCTTTACTTTCATCGCCGCTAGGCGGTCTTCGATATGTTGGTTTACGCCAGTGTCAATATATCTTAGCGCTTGAAAAATAGCATTTTGTATAGCTTTTGGATTACTCTTGCCATGACTTACAATTGCACAGCCATTTAAACCAATCAGTGGAGCTCCACCTATTTCAGCATAATCAATCTCTTTTTTAAGAAGCTTAAAAACTTTTCTCATCAAAAGAGCCCCAGTTATGGCAACAGGAGATTTGCGTATATAATCTTTTATCAGTAAGCTAATGGTTGAGGCTACACCTTCTGATGTTTTTAGAACTAAATTTCCAACAAAGCCATCACATGTAATAACATTACAACTTCCGTTAAAAATATCACTTCCCTCAACATTCCCTTTAAAGCCTTTATACCCCTTTAAAAGTTTAAAAGCTTCTTTTGTGAGTTCATTGCCTTTAGAATCTTCTTCGCCATTTGCCAAAAGACCGATACTTGGTTCAGAAATTTTGAGCATATCTTCAGCATAACATCCACCCATCACAGCGAATTGAACTAAATGTTCAGCTTTAGAATCAACGTTTGCGCCAACATCAAGAAGCACAGAACGGCGTCCAACTTTTGTTGGCATCAAAGTTACAAGAGCAGGCCTTAGAACATGTTTTAATCTTCCAAGACGCATTGTCGCAACTGTCATAGTGGCACCACTATGTCCAGCAGACACAACGCCCTGTGCTTCGCCATCTTTCACAAGCTCAACAGCTTTGTAAATACTACTTTCTTTTCGTTTTAAAGCGTCTGTCGCAGCATCATGCATACTGATGACATCATTCGCCTCTACGATTGAAACCTTATCTTTATATCCCTTAGGTAATAAAGATAAAATTTCATCTTTTTTACCAACTAAAATAGGATGAAATTTCTTCATCTTTAAAGCAAGTATAACTCCAGCAATAATTGGTTCGGGACCGAAGTCCCCTCCCATTGCATCAATAGCAATTTTAACCATTGATTATTTATACTCACCAGTAGTTGGGTTAACATGGTGTGGTAATCTGTAAGTTCCATCAACATCTTTTACAGGACGTTTCAAACTAATTTTATAGTGTGTTCTACGTTTCGCAGAACGTGAATGTGACACGCGTCTCTTAGGTACTGCCATTTTTAATTCCTTTCTTCTTGTTTACAATTTTCACAGCTATAATAGCCACTCTTTATCAATTCAATTTCAGAGTTTAACAACTCTTGTAAATCGATATTTCCTTCAAAAGATTCGACTACATCATACTCTTCGTTAACATTACTATATACACCATTGCTGATTAAAAAACTAATCTCTTCATCAAGCGGCAGTACAAAAGTCTCTGCACAAAGGTAACAATCTAAATCAATTGACCCACTAATGGTAGCTTCCAAAAGTACAAGATTTTCACCATCGTACTTCAAACTACCTTTAAAAACAATATCATTAGACTCAATATTGAAATCTAATGGTGTTGGTGTAACTTTTCTAAAATTAACTATCATTAGCTAAATTAAGAAATCTCTTTTTCTGCAAAGAAAAATGCTATTTCTACTGCCGCATTTTCTACAGAATCGCTTCCATGAACTGCGTTTGCATCAATATTTTCTGCGAAATCAGCACGAATAGTTCCAGCTTCCGCTTCTTTAGGATTTGTAGCTCCCATAAGATCACGATTTTTTTGCATCGCGTCTTCACCTTCTAGTACAGACACAACAACTGGTCCACTTATCATAAAATCTACAAGATCATTGAAAAATGGGCGCTCTGCGTGAACAGCATAAAAAGTTTCAGCATCTTGACGAGAAAGTTGAAATTTTCTAGTTGCAGCTATTTTGAGGCCATTGCTTTCAAAACGATCTAAAATTTTACCGATAACACCTTTTGCTACTGCATCAGGCTTGATGATAGATAATGTACGTTCCATCAGTACTCCTAGTATATATAAAAAATAGAGTGGGATTGTACCAAAATAAAAGTGTATTTTTGATTAAATTTTAAAATTTTAAAATTATATTGAAAGTTTTTTAGTAAAAAAGAAGCATTGCACGCGCTAAAAGCACGATGCAAGGTGTTAAAATTAGTCTACAATGTTTTCGCGGTTTTTACGAGCATCAGCACTAACATCTTCACGGAAAGGCATTTCAGCATCTGCGTCTTCCATAACATAGTTTTTACCATCTACATAGTTACCAGCAGAAAAGAAATCTTTATGAGCTGAGTCAAATGGCATATCCCAAGTAATACAACCTTCAGTTGGACAAGCAGTAGCACATGCAGGCTCATCATGATGACCAACACACTCTACACACTTATCTGGATAAACATAATAAAGTTCTTCACCCGTTGGGTTATCATCCTCATCTACAATCGCTTCTACTGGACATTCGTCTATACACGCACCACAATTTATACAAGTGTCATTGATTATTACTGCCATGTTTTCTCCTATTTTTAATTAAGTAACTATAGACAAAACTATTTTAAATCAAGATAAAATGATAAGATTATTATGAAAAACATAACAATAAGTTACACTTTCATTTTATGTGAAAATAATTCAATTATACGTTACAAATATTTACTTGTAAGCCTTTAATTGCTTACATGTACACATACTATATTGAAAGATATTTCTTAATATCTTCTACTCTATCAGTTTTTTCCCATGGAAAATCAACATCTTCTCTACCGAAGTGTCCATATGCTGCCGTCTTACGATAAATTGGACGAAGTAAATCTAACGAAGTTATGATTCCTTTTGGGGAAAGATCAAAAAGATCTGCAATACATTGCTCAATTTTATCTTCAGAAACGACTCCAGTCCCATGTGCATTTACCATAATAGACACTGGCTTGACAACTCCAATAGCATAAGCAACCTGAATAGTCACACGCTCACAAGCGCCTGCTGCAACTAAGTTTTTAGCAACATGTCTAGCCGCATAAGCAGCACTTCTGTCTACTTTCGTAGGATCTTTACCGCTGAATGCACCACCTCCATGTGGACATGCTCCACCATATGTATCAACGATGATTTTACGCCCTGTAAGTCCTGCATCACCTTGTGGACCACCGATTACAAACTTTCCTGTAGGATTAATATGATAAACGATATCTTTACTTATCAAGTGAGCTGGTATAACTTTTTTAATAACTTCATTTATCATATCTTCATGAATTTTCTCTTGTGAAACATCAGGTGCATGTTGAGTTGATATCACTATTGTTTCTACAGAAACTGGTTTGTTATCTACATACTTCACACTTATTTGTGCTTTTCCATCAGGACGGAGATATGGAACAGTTCCATCTTTACGCACTTGAGCCAAACGCTCAGTTAAACGGTGCGCGAGATGTATCGGTAATGGCATAAGAACATCAGTTTCACGACATGCATAACCAAACATGAGCCCCTGATCACCAGCACCAATCTCTCCATCAGCCTGATCAACACCCTGATTAATATCAGGAGACTGTTCACCTATTCCATTTAAAACAGCACAAGAACGGTAATCAAAACCATACGTAGCGTCAGTATATCCAATCTCTTGAACAACTTTTCTTGCAATCTCTTGCATCGGGGCATAAGCCGTAGTTTTAAGTTCGCCTGCAATTACACAAAAACCATTAGACACTAGAGTTTCACACGCTACTCTAGCATTTTTATCATTTTCAATAATATAATCCAGAATTGCATCACTGATCTGATCAGCCATCTTATCAGGATGCCCTTCCGTTACAGACTCTGAAGTAAATATATACTCTTTTGTCATCGATTTCCTTTATTGAAATACAAGTTCAAGCCTTGTAAGTCGTGGGAATTATATCTAAAGGATATTTAAAAAAAAACTATTATTTTAAAACCAACAATCTATTTAATAAAGATTAGATAGAATTTGACCATAAATAAAAATTACAAGGAAAACATATGCTAGTAACTAAAAAAGCTCCAGATTTTACTGCAACAGCAGTATTGGCAGACGGATCGATATCAGAAGATTTTAACTTGATGAAAAACTTGGGCTCTAAAGGTGCAGTTCTTTTCTTCTATCCACTAGACTTTACATTTGTATGTCCATCAGAAATCATTGCATTCTCTCATAGAATTGAAGAATTTACGAGTCGTGGCGTGAACGTGATAGGTGTTTCTGTTGACAGTCAATTTTCACACTTTGCATGGAGAGAAACTCCAGTTGAAAAAGGTGGTATCGGTAGGGTAAAATATCCACTTGTTGCGGATTTAAATAAACAAATTTCAAGAGATTATGATGTACTTTTTGGTGAATCAGTTGCACTTCGCGGATCATTCTTGATCGACGCAGATGGTACAGTTCGTCATGCAGTTATTAACGATCTTCCACTTGGGCGAAACATCGATGAAATGATTCGTATGGTTGATACTATGCTTTTCACAAATGAGCATGGTGAAGTTTGTCCAGCTGGTTGGGTAAAAGGCGATGAAGGGATGAAAGCTTCAACTTCTGGTGTTGCTGAATATCTTGCAAAACATGAGAACGACTTATAGTTTTCAAATCATTATAAACTAAGAGTTTACGCTCTTGGTTTATCTCCTTGTGTAAATTCCACAGCCTTCTCATTTACAAATACTAATTCTCTCCAACTTTTTTTAGGTTTTATCAAAATCAATCTTTTTCCAGATATAGCACGTGAAAGCGCCACATAAAACTGAGACGGCGCAAATATCTCATTTGTTTCAATTATGAGATCTTTAATACTCATACCTTGAGATTTGTGTATTGTTATAGCAAAAGCTAAAACTATCGGATATTGATAAATAGAAAACAATCTCTTTTCAATACTCTCCTTCTTACCGTCTATCACTTGTTCAACCCAGATTTCTTTATGCTGAGCAACTTGTTCAAGCTTAATAATCGTAGAATCATTTTTTTGTATATAGATATGTTTATCATCAATATTTACAACCAAACCTCTTTCACCATTAAAATAGTTCCAAGAGTTTTTTGTAAAAAGTATAGGGACCCCAATTTTAAGTTCAAGTTCTTCAATAATTCTCGAATCATTCATATAGCGTTCTATTTGTAGATTCGTTGTAGATTTATCATGAACTATAATCTCATATTTTTTTATATACAAATCATTATCAATATATGAAAGTTGTCTTTTATTATGAGCTAATGCACTATTATTTTTTCCAAAAAGCAGTGTAAAATTTTTTAAGTCCTCAGCAAAAGGGGTAACAAAACTATTTAGAAGTTCCATACTAACACTATCTAAAATACCAAATCTAATGTTATTGAGTAAAGATATAAATTCGCTCTCTTCAACTCTATGATTCGTTGTCAGTTCAATAGTCACAAACAAAGATTGTTTCCATCCATCAGATTCAAAAGCAAAATCAACAGTTACAGAGGCTTTATGAACAGGAGGAAGCTGCAAAAAATCGCCCACAACTAAAATAGTGCCTTTATACTCCGCTTGAAATAACCTATATAAAATAAGATCAAATAAAGAGGAGCTAATCATAGATATTTCATCAATGATTATTAAACCAATAGAAGAAATAAGATTCTTTACTTTTTTAGTGATTTTTATTTTAGATGATTGTTCCAATTCTGAGATATTGTTATATATACCTAAGTCAAAGAAACTGTGTACTGTTTGTCCATTGATCAAAGTAGCTGCCATTCCTGTAGACGCAAGTTTTGCAACCTTTTTACAATCAAATTCAAAGAGATCAATAATTTCATTCACCAAGGTTGTTTTACCCGTCCCAGCACCACCGGTTAAAAAAACATTTCGATTACTGTTAAGATGATTGAAGAGTATATTTTTCAACTATTTTCTTTACATGTAGATAAGTTATTTTAGCATAAAAAGTAGAGTAATAAATTTAATAAGCATTAAGAGCAGTCGAATAAATATAATTTTAAAAGAAGAAGAACAAGTAAGTAAAATCAGATTAATTAGAAGTAAAAAAATCCGATGAACTAGGCGGCGACCTACGTTTCCACACCTGAAAGATGCAGTATTATCAGCGATGGGAGGCTTAGCTTCTGGGTTCGGAATGGAGCCAGGCGTTTCCCTCTCTCTATAGCCACCTAGACAATCGGATATAAAAGCACCTAGATGCACTTATATCCAATTGTATGGATTTTATAAGGGGTAAATTATTGTTATTGTCAACTATCGTATTACAACTGTAGATCATTCTTACACTAAGTAAGGCAGTGAGCTAAAAAAAAAGACGAACGTACTATTAGTACTGGTCAGCTAAACAGATTACTCTGCGTACACACCCAGCCTATCAAGCTTGTAGTCTTCAAGCGTACTTCAGGGAGAGTTCATCTTGGAGTTGGCTTCCC
>TBL_comb47_HYPODRAFT_10000616_pt1 | contig 46834 bp, 46 predicted proteins | sample TroBogypolimnion_40_FD_10682 | JGI IMG/M metagenome (IMG submission 10682)
TTTCTAAAAACGATTTTATAAATTTTAATAACATTTTAGATATGAAAAAAATATTTATAATACTTGCTGTCGCAGTATTCGGTATTTTATCTTCCTGTAAGAAATCCGAATTTGCAGCTGCCTATCCTGATCCTTCTAAAATTGCAACTACCACGGTAGAAAAACAGTTCGCTGGATTTATGCAATCAAATGCTGCTTATATTGTCCCCAGCTACTGGAACTATTTTGTAGATCTTAGGACCTCGCTGCTCAATTATACCCAGGCAATAGGTTGGATTAACGGTTCCGGTCAGTATGTGGCTCCGGCCTCAGGTAATAGCGATGTGTGGAGTAATTATTACACATTTCTTGCCCAATACCGGGCATTCCAGGATGTATTTGCAGCTCAGAGCCAGGCCGATCAGACGCTCAAAAGAATATATATGATTGCTGCTACCATCTATTTCTATGATTATACTGAAAGAAGTGTTGACCTTCATGGAGATATTCCCTGGAGTAAAGCCGGTATGATTATTCCTAATGGGGGAAATTATGGTGTTTCTTATGCCCCATATGATAAAGCAACCGATATCTACACCACAATGCTTGATGGCCTGAAAGGTTTCTCAGATGAACTGAACTCAATTAATGTTGGTGCAGGAGTTCAGACACTGTTTCACAATCAGGACATCGTTAATTATGGTTCAATGAGTCTTTGGAAAAAGTACTGTAATTCATTAAGATTAAGAATGTTGACCAGGGTTTCAGGAGTATCTGCGCTAAGTTCAAGGGCTTCCAGCGAAATGGGTGCAATTCTTGGAAATGCCTCCTCTTATCCTATTTTAACAACCAATAGCGATAATATCCTGATTAATGTTTATTCGCAGACCAGTGGTTTTAACTCACAGGGATGGCAGTCCGGATTGGAAAGCGCCGGCTGGGGTGGAAATTATGCCGGGAAAACGATGATTGATCATATGAACGCAAATAAGGATCCCCGCGAAAGGGTTATGTTTGAACCCGGAGTCGGTAGTCCTGGCGTCTATATCGGTGTAGATCCATTGGCAAATAGTAGTGTTCAGACAACTATGGTCAATGCCGGTATCAATGCACTCTATAACCGTTCGACTTTAACACGTAACTGGTGGTTCCCCGGAATCCTGCTTACCGCTGCTGAAGTCCAGTTCTATGTTGCCGAATATTACCAGAAAGCCGGCAATTCTGTCGCAGCTCAGGCAGCTTATGAAAATGGAATTACCCAGTCAGTGAATTTCTTCTATAGTGTAAGGGCATTGAGCCAGGACAACACATCAGGTTCGGTTACTCCGACCACTCCTGCCGAAATTGCTACTTATATTGCAAGTTCCGGTATAAGCTGGACTGCCAACGCCAGCAAGCTTCAGTTGATTGCTACCCAAAAATGGATTCATCTGAATATTTGCGAACCATACGAAGGCTGGGCAGAATACAGAAGGTTGAAATTACCAGCGCTTTCATTCTGGGCAGATACGTCTAAACCAAATAATTCACTGCCTCCGGCAAGATGGATTTATCCGGCTGATGAAGAAGCAAATAACGCTGCTAATTATGCTACGGTTTCCGCACAAGACACGCCTGGTACCAAATTATTCTGGGATGTAAATTAATTACCCAAGTATTGAATTCAAAAAGGAGGTGTCTCATGAATTGGGATACCTCCTTTTAGTTTATAATAAGATAGTCCAAACCTGAAAGTTTGGGGGCATACATTTCCTAAAGAGAATTTAAATCCCGGAAGGAGCCTTGTTATTTGGCTATTGATGGATAACGATTAAAAAAGAAGGAGCTACGAATTTCTCCAGTCTGATCATTTTTTTGGTTTGGTGGGAACAATGAAGAGCGGTATAGTAGTGTGATGCAGTACTTTTTCATCAACACTCCCTATTAAGATATTTTCCAGCCATTTCCTGCTGTGAGAACCCATCACATTAATATTACCTTCGCTCCTAATGTCCTGGAAAATTCAAATCCCCCCTCTGCAACTTTCTGCAATGTTGGATCATAATCCAGGGCAATCAGTACCTTTTTCATCTTTTTATTCTATTTGCTGATCCTCTTCCAGATCATGGTGATCATCACCTCCTAAACTGTAATAGTTGTTCTCTTCATCTTCATCCCCAATATTCCCGCGGAAATCATCCAATTCTAACTCGGATAAATCTAAAGCTTTATCATTTAGGGCATTATTAAAGTCACTTTCTTCGCTTATGATATATTCTTCCGCATCTGTAGAATCTTCAGCCCGGGCAATCCTATCGGGATCTAAGCTCTTCTCTTCGTGATATTTGCTGTAAATATCATCGATTGATGGGTATAATGGATAACCTTCCAGGCTGGTTATCTCCTGGTCATCTCTCTGCCTGGCAAAAAGATTTTCGGGATCGTCTTTTTTTTTCATATTCCCGGATGAATTAATACACATCTAAGTTAATAAGAATTCAGCCCAATGGTGCACGATAGTCCCAAAATTCGCCCCATATTTCCATAATTCTTCGTATCTTTAATCAGGTAAATCGGTCCCCACTAATTCAAATTTAATCTTAGTGGAAGGCGATTCCTGCCGAAACTTAAAAAATGGAGGGAATTACAATGAAAACAACAAACTATTTTGCGGTATTGATCTTTTTTGTCATTCTTGGAATTGGAGTTGCATTTGCATACGCCAGTTATGGAGTTGAGGCTAAAACTGAAGGGACTGTGATTGAAGTGATCTCTTTCGTAATTGCCCTAATCGTTTCATGCTCAATTAAGGTTGCAGATCAGTGGGAGAAAGCAGTTGTCTTACGGCTTGGTGGCTTTCATTCACTCAGGGGACCGGGACTTTTTTTCATAATTCCGGTAATTGATACCATTCCATACTGGATTGATATTCGCGTTATTACCTCTTCATTTACTGCTGAAAAGACCCTTACTAAAGATACGGTACCTGTAGACGTTGATGCGGTGCTGTTTTGGAAAGTTCTCGATCCCAAAAAAGCGGCTCTCGATGTGGCAGATTATAAAAGCGCAATTAATTGGGCCTCCCAGACTGCCCTGCGAGATGTCATAGGTAAGACAATGCTTTCCGATATGCTTGAAGGGAGAGAGAAAATTAGCAACCAACTTCAAAAGATTATTGATGAACGCACTGAGCCATGGGGAATTAATGTCATTTCAGTGGAAGTAAAGGATGTACTCATCCCTCCTGCATTAGAGGATGCTATGTCGATGCAGGCTCAGGCGGAAAGAGAACGTCAGGCCAGAGTAATCCTCGGTGATTCTGAGCGCCAGGTAGCCCAGAAATTTGAAGAGGCAGCAAAATCATACTCCAATAATCCTACAGCACTTCATTTAAGAGCTATGAACATGCTCTATGAAGGGTTGAAAACAAATTCCACGATTGTGATTGTCCCTAGTTCTGCACTGGAAACCATGCAGTTAGGTGGCCTTGCAGGATTAACTGCGATGACTATGGGGATTTCAAAGGAAAATCAGAAAAAAGAAATATGAATTTAATCTGCCTCCCACTTAAATCATTCAAAATTTTCAGAGGTTGGCTTAAGTCACAAGCTGAAACATGGATGATTTCTAATTAAAAGTGCTTTGAAAGAATAATTCTTTCGGTCAGTCTGCTTGTAAATTGATTGGTTTGGTAGTGTTTTTTGTGGAATCATTACCTGACTCCTGGCCAACCCATTTACTTAATAATTCCTTGGCATCTTCATATGACTTACAACTTTTATAGCTCTTTATATTTGTAACTTTTAAACCGGATTTATCGATAAAGCTATTTAATAAAGGTGTTTTTTTGGTGGCAATTTCAATTATTCTATCTTCCATGTAATTGTACGAGAATTCTTCATGTCTCGCAATAATAAATTCTTTGCCTGATTTTCCGGAGGGTGTCAAATAAGAAGCAGAATAAACAATATAGATTTTGTTGTCCGGAGAACCATAGTAATACGCCGGGAAAGAAGTTTTCAAATAGGTTTCATCCGCCTTATAAATTAATCTTAATTTTCTCATAATTTGTGGCATAAGCATTAAGAAGATGTAAAGATAAAAATATTAAGAAATTTTAAATATTTTAATTAAACAAATTAACGTATCGATGGCAATTCTTATTGCACCTGATCTTGTATTTTAGTACAATTGCAACCAGAATAATACCTAAACAAAAAATATGAAAGAGAGTTCACCGTTTATTATTACAATCAGCCGCCAACTGGGGAGTGGAGGGGCATATATTGGACAACAACTGGCAAAAAAGCTGAATATTTTTTATGCGGACCGTGAAATCATCATTCAGGCTGCCAAACAATTCTCGGTATTGGAGGAGGATTTGGAATCAACAGAAGAAAAAAAAGGCTCATTCTGGCAATCAATTATCCAGTCATATGGATTCGGAACCCTGGATGCATTTGTACCACCACAAATTACATTGCCGACTGACAGCATCCTGTTTAAAGCGGAATCAGAAATAATAACACGTATTGCCCGAGAGCGCTCTGCAGTAATCATCGGAAGGTGCGGGTCTTATATCCTTCGTGACCTTCCAAATCATGTGAGCATATTTTTACATGCAGATTTGCCATTCCGAAGATTGAGGATTCAACAGGTGTATAAATTATCGGAAAAAGATGCCACTCAAAAAGTATTCCAAAGCGATAAAGAAAGGTCGCTCTATTATCATGCCTTTACCGGTAAAGAGCGAGCAGACACTACTCAATATGATATTTCGTTAAATACAGGTAAAATAGGACTTGATAAAAGTGTCGAATTTATTATACAATACCTTGATTTTATTATGAAAGATGATTGACCATTTGCATAAAAATATTTCCCCAACCAATTCGACTTGTATTCAGTTTAAAAATTCCCTTATTATCCCTTTGAGATTGCAGTTTAAAGAATCAATTCGGCTGTATATATCTCTATAAATGGGATCAATTTTATTCGCCTTGTTCCAGTCAGTCATGGCTCCGGAAATATCATTACAGTAAAATCTGGCTAACCCGCGATGATAATAGGCATTTGCAAACAAAGGATTAATTTCCAGAGCTTTATCAAAGTCTGTGATAGCAGTTGCATAGTTCTTAAAAAATTTATCTGATTCTCCATTTTCATTACCGGCAAAATCATGGTTTCCAGAAACTATTGGGTTGTTTTGCATTAAATATTTTATTGTTTCCCACCCATCCTGAAAGACCATTTTCACAAGACCTCTGCGATAATACGCATTAAAATGTCTTGGATTAATTTTTATTGCTGTATCATAATCGGCAATTACACCCTCATAATCTTTAAATTGAAAATTTGTTTCATAAACTCTTTTTACGGATTTCTCTGCATTTCTAACAATAACATCAGGATAATTAACCTTTTTGTCGGAATTAATACCCGAATCTTCCAAATTATTTTTAGCAAGTCCTCTGCAATAATAGGCATCTGCATATTCAGGATTTATACCGATTGCTTTATCAAAGTCAGCTATTGCTCCTCTGTAATCTTGAATCAGAATGTTGGTTAAATAGCCTTGAATCGCCAATTCTCCAGTAGAAGATGATTCAATTTTGTCCAATTTTGTTAAGTCATTTTTCGTACTACACTGATTATATTGATAACTTTTAGCTAGTCCGCGAGTGTAATATGCTTCAGCAAATTCAGGATCTATTTCAATTGCTTTATCAAAATCAGCAATCCCCCCCCAATTTTCTTTGGAGAGATTTACCAAATTGTGCGATTTGGAGTTATCTTGATTCCCGTTCATCGAGTTCACATCATAAAATATTGAAATTTTAGAAGAAGATTGCGAATGATTGTAAAGGCAGCTTCTTTCAACACCGCGGATAAAATAGGCTTTTGCGAAGTCTGGATTTAGCTCAATTGCTTTATCAAAATCGGTAATTGCCACTATAGAATGTTGATATTCAGAATGCAGTGGTACATCTGACTTCGAATAATCTGCCGTTTCAGATTGATCGGTGACAGGAATTTTACTAAAATCCAAAGATACATTTTCACGATGGAGGAAATAATTTTTAATTATTCCTCTGCTTAAATAAGCCCATGCAAATCTTGGATTCAATTCTATTTCCTTATCAAATAATAGAATTGCTTCTGCATATTCTTTTTTGATTATTTTCGAATTACCTTGTTTGAAATGGCGCTGAGCGATTTTCATTTATTTGTAAAGACTATTTCTCGATGTTGTCAATTTAACCTACGGGTCTGCAATCATACATTACTCCGAATCTTTTGGATGAATTTATTGCTACAAATAAATTTACGCACGATCAGTTAAATGTTTACAGTAAAATATACTGTAAATATAGTCATTATATTTTTACATTGTTCGCTTATCATATTATTGAGGAGGTTTTTTATATACAACATTATTACTAACCGATATTATGGACAATGATATTCGGAACAATCCCTGCCAATATTATGAGATTCACTTAGAGCATCAGTCAAAATTGGAAAGGAATATCTTCTTGAAGCCATATCGGAAGCTTGAGCAAGAAATATAAATCGAAATTGATTTCAAATACTTTTTTGTTGCATTATAAAAAAGGGTATCTAAGATAGTAGAAACGCCATTTTTTTGCAATTTTACCAAAACAAGATTAGAACTTCTTTTCAAAATAAAAATTTTAAAATTTAAAATGAAAAAACTCTCTTTTATCCTCATATTGAATGTCTTTATTGTTCCAAATTTTGCTGCTCCCAAAAAGTTCTCAGATTTTGTGAGCGTGAGTTATCAGACTCGGGTCAACGGGAAATCAAGTACTGAAGATGCCGGAATCAAGGTCATTTGTTCCCCCTATACATCAAAATCATGGATTTCTAGGGACACAGCGAGATTACTTCCTACGATAGCTTCTGAAACCAGTTATATTGATTTTATTCAGAAAATGACCTTTCAGGTTGCAAGGTTCAGAAATGGGTCTATAATTCATACTTCTTCTCCATTCTCGGAATATCCAATTCTGACCGAAACCAATGAAACTGCAGTTATTTTGGGATATAACTGTAAAAAGGTCAGAACTACGCTTCGTTCCAATGCAATTGATCTTTGGTACACTACGGAGACTGGAGTAAAGGGAACACCGGCAATGGCTTATGGTGTGCCCGAAGGATTGGTGCTAAAAATAGTTCGCAATGGTAATTTTGAATTGATAGCTACAGAAGTAAAGCTTTTAAAGAAGATGGGTATGGAGCAAATTTTTCCGTTACAAATGGGTGTTAGCCTCGACTTACCTCAATACAGACACCGGATAACCCAAAATCTGATAACTTCAGTACCCATCTTTTCGAATGAACAAATCAGTTTTGGAAATAAAATTGAAAACCCCGCTGATTCCGCCGATCAGAAAACTTTCAGGTACGCTTCAGGTACCATTTTACTTAAGAAAGTAAAATTACCTGTGGTACCTGAGGATACACAGCTTTTTGCAGAGTTATACCAGCATTCAAATGGGGATGCTTATGATCGTACCGGATCGGTTTTTATGATCCCGATGGATAAAGAAAGATCATTTATGGATGGAATGAAAAATGGGATTGGAGCACTTCCTTCCTTTATGGCTAAAAATGGGAAAACGTATCAGGGAGTAACCGCCTCGGAACATTTCTCCCCCCTAGTCGAGATGGTCCGTTTTTTTACCCCGTTTGGGATTGGTCAATTCAACGATAAAGTAACCGTTTATGGCCAACGTTGGGAAGACTCCACATATTATAAACAGGAAATTACAGAATTGCTCCCATTGCTTCAGGGAGAGAAATGGATCGGGGTTTTTATTGGGAATTACGACAAGGGAGGTCACCGCATAACCCTAACCCTAAAATATTATCCCGGCAGTAAAGAGATTTCACAAAAACCCGTGAAAAAATATTGGAGTATGCCTCTGTTCAATACATTGAATGTTATGGAGATGGCAGGACAGGAATACGGAACGCTATTTGATAATGATTCCCTTTCAACCGAAATAAACATTCCAAAAGGAGTTAAGAATATCCGAATGCGTTATATTACAACGGGACATGGAGGATGGGATGGAGGAGATGAGTATAATCAAAAGGTGAATACGATACTCCTTGATGGTAAAGTTCTGTTTCAATTTACACCATGGCGTTGCGACTGCGGTACCTACAGAAAATTTAATCCGGCTTCGGGTAATTTCTGGAACGGAGTCACTTCAAGCGATGGGAGCCGATCGGGATGGTGCCCTGGCACTGCCACAAATCCTGTCTATTTTCCGATCTATTCCCTCTCTGCAGGAAACCATAAATTTTCAGTAACCATCCCAATCGGAAGTAATGAAGGAGGAAGTTTTAGTTCATGGAATGTTTCAGGTATTTTATTGGGAGAATATGAATAGAATCTTCGTAATATATTGATAATTTTATTTTTATTCAAAGCATGAAGCGACTAGTCATTTTATCGGGTGCGGGGATGTCTGCAGAGAGTGGAATTCGGACTTTCAGGGATATGAATGGCCTTTGGGAGGAATATGATGTCATGGAGGTTGCGAGTATCGAAGCCTGGCACAAAAATCCTGAATTGTTGCTCCGTTTTTACAACGATCGAAGGAAACAATTGATAAATAGCCAACCCAACAGGGGACATTTGTTGCTTGCCCAATTGGAAGAACTTTATGATGTGCAAATTATCACTCAAAACGTGGACGACCTTCACGAAAGAGCTGGTTCATCTCAGGTTCTGCACTTGCATGGTGAATTGACCAAGGCCCGGAGTTCCAAATTTCCAACCCTTATCTACCAGTTGGATAATCCTGAAATGAAAATGGGAGATCTTTGTGAAAAGGGTAGTCAGTTGAGACCTCATATAGTATGGTTTGGGGAGGAGGTGCCAGAAATGGATAAAGCGATCCAGCTAACCAGATCGGCAGATATTTTGTGTGTGATTGGAACCTCACTCAATGTATATCCTGCTGCAGGATTGGTTGATTATGCCCCGTCAGGCATTCCTGTTTTTCTGATTGATCCAAATCCACCGGCACATTTACCCCGGCATATCCGGATAATCTCTGAAAAAGCTTGTGCTGGAGTTGAGATCCTAAGTCAAAAATTAAGAGATGCTGTTTAATCATTTAAATAAGGGATTGAATGAAGCGGGGTGCGATGAGGCTGGCCGTGGCTGTCTGTCAGGACCTGTGTTTGCAGCAGCTGTAATTCTGCCCGAAGATTTCAGTTCCGAACTTTTAAATGATTCCAAAAAACTTTCCGAAAGGCAACGTTATCAGTTGCGTCCACTAATCGAAAATGAGGCAATTAGTTGGGCAGTAGCAAGCTGCAATAATCATGAAATTGATGAGGTTAATATTTTGAATGCATCCATTTTGGCAATGCATCGTGCATTGGATCAGCTTTCTACTCGCCCGGAATCTATTATTGTAGATGGTAATCGTTTTAAACCGTACAGGGATATTGGTTACACTACGATTATAAAGGGTGATGGTAAGTACATGTCCATCGCAGCCGCTTCTGTACTGGCTAAAACCTACAGGGATGATTTTATGATTGCCCTTCACGAACAATATCCTGAATATGGGTGGTGTCAGAATAAAGGTTATCCAACTGCATTTCATCGTGAGGCAATCTTTAAATATGGAATTACACCCTTTCATCGTAACAGTTTTAAGATTACCGGGCACCAGCTCTCCTTGAATTTTTTATATTAAATTTTTGTCAGATTAAATGGAATGAGGGTATTTTTTAACGGTTGGAATATAAAATTTGCCTCTTAAGTTCAGCAAATGAGCTTTTTAATAGTTAAAAATGCACTTTCAGAAGCATAAAAAGCAATCACAGATAAATATTTTATTACTTTTGGACCAATTATAAATAACGATCTTAACAATGGGAATTCTTCAAACTAAACTATCACACTACCATTTACCACAAAAACTTATTTCAGCTGGCCTCTACCCTTATTTCCGGGTTATTGAATCGGATCAGGATACCGAAGTGATGATCAATGGTAAAAAAGTGCTCATGTTTGGCTCAAACAGTTACCTCGGTCTTACCTGTCATCCCAAAGTAAAAGAAGCCGCAAAAAATGCAATTGATAAATATGGAACTGGTTGTGCAGGATCCAGGTTTCTTAATGGGAACCTGGATATTCATATCAAACTTGAGGAGAAACTTGCCAGATTGGTCCATAAAGAAGCGGCTTTATGTTATAGCACTGGATTTCAGGTGAATCAGGGGGTGATTTCTTGTGTAACCGGACGAAATGACTATGTTATTCTTGATGAACTTGATCACGCTTCCATTATAGATGGCAGTCGGTTAACCTTTGCCAAGACACTTAAGTTTGCCCATAACGACATGAAGGATCTCGAGCGCAAACTTAAGCTTTGCGAACCCGATAAAATCAAGTTAATCGTTGTTGATGGTATTTTTTCCATGGAAGGTGATATAGCCAAATTACCTGAAATTGTCTCCCTTTCAGAAAAATACCGGGCCTCCATTATGGTTGATGATGCACATGCCCTGGGCGTTATAGGCAAGAACGGATCAGGCACCGCCTCACATTTCGGCCTTACTGAAAAAGTTGATCTGATCATGGGCACCTTTTCCAAATCTTTGGCATCCATAGGAGGTTTTATTGCGGCCGATAAAACAGTCATCAATTACATTAAGCATAATTCACGCTCCTTAATGTTCAGTGCGAGTATGACACCTTCATCAGCAGCCAGTGTTTTGGCTGCAATCGAAATAATGGAAAACGAGCCCGAAAGAATTTCTCATCTCATGAATATCACACAGTATGCTCGAACTCGTTTTAATGAGTGGGCTTTGATACCGGTAAATCACAATCTCCGATTATTCCGCTCTTCATCCGGGATGACATAAAAGCTTTGCAGATGGCGCAACAATTGCTCGAAGAGGGGGTTTTTATTAATCCGGTCGTTTCTCCGGCAGTTCCCAAAGAGGATTGTATTATCCGGTTCTCATTGATGGCAACTCATTCTTATGAACAGGTAGATAGAGCCATTGAAAAAATAACTTCTGTTGCAAAACAGCTCGAGGTTTTGGGTTGCGAAGTTGCCTTAAATAAAGAATATTTATTGTGATTAATTTATTGACCTGATGGCAAAAGTTGTATTGATTACTGGTATTTCTTCTGGATTTGGGAAAGCCATTTCGGAATTGCTTTCAACAAAAGAATATATTGTTTACGGTTTTAGCCGGAAACAACGTGAAGATCTGAAGGGGATTATAAAAGTTCTCCAGGCTGATGTTACCGACCCTGGATCAGTTCAGGATGGAATTACAAAACTGGTTAATAGAGAAGGCCGTATCGATATTCTGATAAATAATGCCGGCATGGGTATTACAGGTTCTATTGAAGATTGCTCACACGAAGATATTCATCTTCAGATGAACACGAACTTTATGGGATATGTAAATATGATACAGGCTGTTCTCCCGACAATGCGTAAACAGGTGAGTGCAACCATCGTTAATATTAGTTCAATCGGGGGATTAATGGGATTGCCATATCAGGGTTTCTATGCTGCAAGTAAGTTTGCAGTTGAGGGATTAAGTGAATCATTAAGGATGGAATTAATCCCATTTCATATAAAAGTAATTGTCATTCAACCTGGGGACTTCCTCACCAGTTTTACAGCTAACCGCAAACCGGTTCAAATAGAGGGGACTGATAGTGTATATGAGGCGCAGTTTCAGAAGACATTATCGCTAATTGAGAAAGATGAACATGGGGGATTAAAACCGGAATACCTGGCCCGGAAACTTGCCAAAATCCTGGAGAAGAAGAATCCAGGTCATAACTATATCATTGCCACACTGGAACAAAAATTCGCTGTAGTGCTTAAACGGATTCTCCCGGGATCGATATTCTCGTCGATCCTCTCCTCTCATTACGGGATTAAATAAAGAGATTATCCTGACGGGTTTTGAAGCTTGTCAGGGCTTCCTTAAGGTCTTTTATCCTAACCCCAACAGTTTAAAAATCCAGTAAATAGCTGCTGCCAAAGCCATTGAAACGGGGATGGTCAAAATCCAGGCATAAAGTAAACTCCGTGTAACACCCCAATGAACCGCTGAAACCCGTTTGGTTAAGCCAACACCCATAATGGCCCCCGTAATGGTATGTGTTGTACTTACAGGAATTCCAAATGCTTCTGTTCCAAAAAGTAAGATAGCACCTGCACTATCTGCTGCAACACCCTCAAAAGGAGTTAGCTTGGTAATCTTTGAACCCATTGTCTTGATAATTCTCCATCCACCCATCAGGGTTCCTGCCGAAATTGCAGTATAACAACTAATAACAATCCACATGGGGATATCATGAATTTTCCCGTTAATAAAATTAATATGTGCCCAAGATGGAATTGAAGCAGGATCGACCGATTTGAAATAGACCAATAAAGAAGCTGAAATAATTCCCATTACTTTCTGGGCATCATTTCCGCCATGTCCAAGACTCAGTAATGCGGATGAAAATAACTGTCCTTTTCTAAACCACCTTTTCAATCTGAAGGGATTAAAACTCTTAAAAATCCATATCAGTGCAATAGAGATGAAATAGGAGAGAAACATGCCAATCATTGGAGCAAGAAAAATAAAAGCCGCAATTTTTAATATTTTATCGGAATGAACAACACTCCAACCTGAATAGGCAATTGCAGCACCGGCAAATCCACCCACAAGGGTATGCGATGAGCTGGAAGGGATCCCAAGATACCAGGTGATCAGATTCCAGATAATTGCCGCAATGATTCCAGCCAAAATTACCTGAAGATTAATCATGTCTGTATCAACAACTTTTGCAATTGTATCTACTATGTGCAGTTCAAATATCCCATAGGCAGCAAAGTTGAAAAATGCCGCCCAAATAACTGCCTGCAAAGGAGTCAGTACTTTGGTGGACACAACGGTTGCAATTGAATTGGCAGCATCGTGAAATCCGTTGATTAAATCAAAGATTAATGCCAGTACAACAATGGCGATTAACAGGGTAAAATTCATAACTAACTATGATATTTTAACGATTATTGATGAAAAGACATTGGCCACATCATCACATTTGTCAATCGCCTTTTCAAGAGAGGCGAGTATATCGCGTTTCTTAATCAGGTTTATAGCATTTGTTTCTATTTCGAAAAGATTTGAGAGGTACTCCTGATACAGATAGTCAACTTCACTTTCATATGTACTGATTGTAGCACACGATTCGGCAAATTTCAGAAAATCGGAAGCATTCTTGACACTATGAAGAACCACCTGGATTTCCTTGTTTGCTGCATGTATGTAATCGGCTATTTTCCCAAATTCCACAGGAAAGGTAGGCAGTTTATAGAAATGAGTTCGGATGGCAGCCGTATGGATATAGTCAACAACATCATCTATCGTCGAAATCAGCTGATGGATGTCCTCCCGGTCAAATGGGGTGATAAAGGTCCCATTCAATTCGATAAGTAACTGGTGTGTAATTACATCACCTGTATGTTCAGCCTCTTTGATCAGTTTAATATAAACTTCGCGCTCATTCAAATCATTTTCACCCATCAATTTAATCAGCAAATCGGAGGCTACTACAAGATTGTCCGCTGCTTTAATAAACAATGGAAAAAATTTGCGGTCCTTGGGAACGAGAAATCCGAATATTTTGTCCAGATTCATAATTTAATTGGTTTAAATAGTTTGAATTTAATTAGCGTGCTAATTTATAATTTTCTGTTGGAGGAATTGCTGATTTATCAATTGAAGTGACAGATTTTAATCAATTTCGTCATAATAAACAAAACAAATCTGTAATAGGCTGAAAATTAGGCGGCATTTTAGGGATCAGGATTTCGTGTAGGATACAAAATCACGCGTTGCTTTAAGCAGGTTTACCGTTTGGAGAAGCAGGTGTTTTGTTTCTGACATTACTCCAAAATATAAAACTGAATTGCGGCTATTGGTCTCTTTTTTCTTGATTCTGCGGATCTGCCGCTTTTCCTGTTCACGCATCAGTTCAAGAATCTCTTTTCGCTTCTGAATCAATTCATCGATTTGCTCAAATCTCGACTCCTTGATAATGTGGAGTGCAAAATTAAGAAAATCTGTAACCTGGTTACTAAATTCGGTCAACTCCCCATTCTGATCCTCAGCAAAAGGCTTGTGATTATTTGTAAGGTGTTCATGAAGCGGACGGATTACGTATTTTATCGAGTGGGCCATTTCACGTAAATAATCGACAATTTGCACATAATAATGGCCCGTCTCAATTGAATCGTGCTGAAGTTGCTGGATAATCCTGTAGGTATTGGCTTTTAGTCGTCTGGCCCGTTGATTGAACTCTTCAATCTCTGTCTCAATCTCTTCCAAAAGCTTCATGTTTTCCGAATGAAAACCTGAAATACCCAGATAGTAGGTTTTTGAAATCATAATGATAGCATTCGAAGAATCTTCAGTGGTCTTTACCAACACACTTTCAGCTTTAATTAATGGCTCAGAAAACTCTTCTGTCTCAGAAATACCAGGTTCACTTTTAGGCAAGTTCTTGCGATTGCGGGAAAAAATAAGAATTATCCTTGCAACGATCATTCCCAAAATAAACCAAAAAAGAGGATAAAATCTTTCCATTAAAAAATATTAACTTTTTTGCAACCGACAAATGTATTTCTGAGCGGGCACCTATCGTGCAATTAGTGTATTAAATAAACGTTAATTAGTCAATTGAAATAAAGAATTGCAGGGAAGAGTAATAAAATCTAAATTTGCAAACTCGAAATCTAATAGTAATAGAAGATGATTCCAGTAAAGACAAATACACCTCAGAAACTTTCAATTACCTCTTCCATTATCATTACGGCATTCACTGCCATATTAATGATGATTGCTCATTGGCTGGGATGGACCTTCTGGCTACCCATCTTTATTGCAGTCCTTTTTCTTATATCTTATTTTACGACACTTTACATCTTATCAATTCTCATTAATGATAAAATTACCCCGATTTATAAAACCATTAGCGAGGTTCCGTTTGAGATGAAGCGGATAACCAAACTGATGCATGGGAATAGGGACCTGATTGCGGAGGTCGATCAGGAAGTTAAACTATGGGCTGAAGATAAGCTGGCTGAAATTGAACGATTACGGGAACTCGAAAAATACCGCAAGGATTTTGTTGGAAATGTTTCGCACGAACTAAAGACTCCCATTTTTAATATTCAGGGTTATATTCTTACCCTGCTGGACGGAGGTCTGGAGGATCCTAAAATCAACCGTCTCTATCTGGAGCGTACAGAAAAAAGTATTGACAGAATGATTAGCGTAGTTGAAGACCTCGAATCGATCACAAAACTTGAATCCGGAGAGCTGAAGATCAATAAAGAGCCGTTTGATCTTGTAAAACTGACCGAAGAGGTATTTGAGTTTGAATTACGTGATTCAAAAGCAAGGAGGATCAGCATGAACCTTGTAGTCCCCCCAAATAAACCTGTTTTTGTAATGGCCGACAAAAAACGAATCTTTGAGGTCATCAGTAACCTGGTTGGAAATGCTATTAAGTATGGAAAGAAAGGAGGTAATGTGAACGTGGTTTTTTACGATATGGATAAAATGGTCCTCATTGAAGTTAGTGATGATGGAATTGGAATTGAAAAGAAGGACCTGATCCGGATCTTTGAACGTTTCTACCGTGTAGATAAAAGCAGATCCAGGATACAGGGAGGAACCGGCCTTGGACTATCAATCGTCAAACATATAATTGAAGCACATGAACAGACTATTCATGTTAAAAGCCAGGTAGATAAGGGGACTACCTTTACCTTTATGCTTGAAAAATATAACAAATAAAAATATTTACATCCGCGGACGGCAAACTCTAAATTATAACTATATTTATTTCCTTGAAATCCGGGCAATAAATTAATAAAAAAACCAATGGTAGAGAAAGATAATACTCCAAGAATACTTCTTGTCGATGACGAGGAGGATATACTCGAATTTGTCAGTTATAATCTTCAACGTGAAGGATTTAGAGTTTATTTGGCCCACAACGGCTTGGAAGCCATTGAAATGGCTGGTAAGGTTAAACCCGATTTAGTTATCCTTGATGTGATGATGCCTGAGATGGATGGTATTGCAGCTTGTGAGGAGATCAGAAAACTTCCTTGTTGTAAAAGTGTTGTAATCGCCTTTTTGACAGCACGAGGCGAAGATTATTCCCAAATTGCGGGATTTGAAGCGGGTGCCGACGACTACATCACCAAACCTGTCCGCCCAAAAGTATTAATTAGCCGCGTGAAAGCATTGTTAAAGAGGGCAGGAGGAATCACTGCCGATAATGCCGAAAATAGCAAAATACTGAATATTGGCAATATTGTGATAGACAAAGAGCGATACATTTTGATTATTGACGGTAAAGAACTTACATTACCCAGAAAAGAATTTGAATTATTGTCTCTGTTGGTTTCAAAACCAGATAAGGTTTTTACCCGGGATGAAATATATAAATCGGTATGGGGAAATAATGTAATTGTTGGTGATCGCACTATTGATGTACATATCCGAAAATTACGTGAAAAAATCGGGAATGATCATATCCGGACGCTAAAAGGGATTGGTTATAAGTTTATTACTTAAAAATCTATTAGTTATAACTGATGAATGATAAGTGCAAAGGGATTAGCACAGAATTTAACTCCCATTCCCACGGACTACACATCCTTCATAACTCACAATTTATCACTCACCTAAAGTTCCTTCCGCATGCGGGCAACCGGAATATCGAGCTGTTCCCTGTATTTGGCGACAGTCCTTCTCGCAATTTCATAGCCCTTATCATTTAAAATCTGAGTTAACTTATCGTCATTGAGCGGCTTTTGTTTACTTTCATTATCGATACACTCCTGCAAAATCGATTTTATCTCCCGTGTCGAAACCTCTTCTCCGGTGTCTTTCTGCATTGATTCTGAGAAAAAATATTTCAAGGCATAAATTCCAAAATGGGTCTGGATATATTTACTGTTTGAGACTCTCGAAATTGTCGAGATATCAAGGCCTGTCCGATCGGCTATATCTTTTAAGATCATAGGGCGCATTTTCGTTTCATCGCCCTCCATAAAATATTCCTTCTGATACATCAATATCTCGGTCATTACAAGCATCAGGGTCTCCTGACGCTGCTTAATGGCATCAATAAACCATTTGGCCGAATCTATTTTTTGTTTGACGAAGAAAACAGCCTCTTTGACATCGCGGGTCATTGACTTCCGGTTATCCTGATAAGACCTGAGCATATTGGTGTAATGCCGGCTGATATTCAACTCAGGTACATTCCGCTGGTTAAGACTAAGCTTTAAGTCGTTGTCAACAACTTCGAGGATAAAATCGGGAATTATGGCCTGATTCCCCTGACTAATATTATTACTAAATGAATTCCCTGGTTTTGGATTCAGTTTAAGAATTTCATCAATCGCATATTTGAGTGTATCCTCATCAACGCCAAATTTCCTACTGATTTTATCGAAGTGTTTTCGGGTAAACTCCTCAAAAGCATCCTTAAGGATCAGGCCTGCAAGTTTAACCTCCGGTTTCTGGTCGGCCTTGCGGTCAATTTGCAACCTCAGGCATTCCCTTAGATTTCGTGCTCCTACACCCGGAGGGTCAAGCTCCTGAATTTTCCGGAGAACCTTAATCAGTTCCACCTCCTTGGTCTTTACATTTTGTGTAAATTCAAGATCATCAATAATTGAAAGAATATCACGCCTTAAATATCCGTCCTCATCAATATTCCCAATAATATGTTCTGCCAAAATGTTCTCCCTGCTATCGAACATCTCCATTCTCACCTGTTCCTGGAGATATTCATGAAATGATGTGCCGTCAGAAAAAGGGATGTCAGTTACTTTATCATCTTTAGAAGAGTTTTGGGTATTATAGCGATAGGAGGGGTAATCTTCTTCGTTGAGGTAATCACTCACTGAAAACTCTTCATTATCGTGATCTTCGTTGGTTTTTAGATCATTGGAATATTCCTCCTCAGCGGATCCATAATCTTCGCTCTCAATTTCGAGTACAGGATTCTCTTCAAGCTCCTTCTTGATTCGTTGTTCAAGCAATAAACCAGGCAGTTCCAGCAGTTTAATAACCTGCAGCTGCTGAGGGGAAAGCTTTTGAAGTAATTTCTGTTGAAGACTTAATTTCTGCATATTCCGTATACCCTTATTCCGGATCTAAAGGTAGCAAAAATTTAGAGTCTCCATAAAAAATGGGAAAAAAAGGCTCGCTTAACCTATTTAAACGGGGTTAGAATTCACAATTCTTAGGAGTGCGGGCAAAAGGGATAACATCACGTATATTTCCCATTCCGGTAACAAACAGAAGAAGTCTTTCAAATCCTAACCCGAATCCGGCATGCGGACAACCACCAAACCGACGCGTGTCAAGGTACCATTGCATATCCTCTTTCGGAATATTCATTTCATCCATCCTTCGTTCCAAAAAATCAAGTCTTTCTTCACGCTGAGAGCCGCCTATGATCTCACCAATTTGAGGGAATAAGACATCCATCGCTGAAACTGTTTCCCCATTTTCATCCATCCGCATATAGAAAGCCTTGATTTCTTTGGGATAGTTGGTGAGGATAACCGGTTTCTTAAACTCAACCTCGACAAGAAACCTTTCATGCTCACTCTGAAGATCGGTGCCATAACCTGTTATCGGATACTGAAACTTCCCTTTTTTATTCTGTTTGGAGTTCTTGAGAATTTCAATTGCTTCAGTATAGGTGAGTCTGACAAAATCATTATCGGCTACAAATCTCAATTTTTCAATAAGTTCCATGGAGCGTTGATCTGCAGGTTTATTTTTTTCCTCCTCAACCAGACGGCTACTCAGAAAGATCAGATCATCCATGCAATGTTCAAGAGCATAACGGATTAAATATTTCAAAAATTCTTCGGCCAAATCCATATTATCATTCAGATCGAAAAAAGCGACTTCCGGCTCAACCATCCAAAACTCGGCAAGATGACGGGAGGTGTTGGAATTCTCGGCGCGGAAAGTAGGACCAAAGGTGTAAATCCTTGACAACGCCATGGCAAATAGTTCACCTTCGAGCTGACCTGACACGGTAAGATTCGCAGCTTTTCCGAAGAAATCCTGCGAGTAATCGATATTTCCCTCTTCATTCAATGGGGCATCTTTTGCTGGAAGTGTGGATACACGAAACATCTCTCCTGCACCCTCTGCATCAGAACTAGTAATAATTGGGGTATGAACATTATAAAAACCCCTGTCGTTAAAGAAGTTATGTATGGCAAAAATCATGGAATGACGGATTCTGAAAATTGCACTGAAAGTAGCAGTACGCGGACGAAGGTGAGCAACTTCACGCAGGAATTCGAGCGAATGACGCTTGGGTTGGATAGGAAATTTCTCCGGATCTGCCACCCCGATTACCTCGATCGCGGATGCCTGTAATTCAACGGATTGCCCCGAACCGGCTGATTCGACCAGCTTCCCGGTAACACCAATTGCAGCACCGGTATTGATCAACTTGAGGAGCTCTTCTCCAAATGCATCCACTTCAGCTACAACCTGCAGATTATGAATGGTTGAGCCGTCATTTAAGGCAATAAAATTCACATTCTTGCTTCCCCTTCGGGTTCGTACCCAACCTTTCACAGAAATCTCAGCACCAACCTGACCCAATTTTAGAATATCAACAATCCGTAAGTTCTTCATCTTTTTTACGCTATAATTTGGAATCCTCCACGGATTCAACATTTAAATAAATTGACCAACAAAAGTAAAATTTTTGACCTTTCTACAATCTATTCTGTGCCGAAACTTTTGATTCTTAACAAAGAACTAATAATTGTATGTTTGCAAAAAAACCAGACAATGAGAAAGGTAGATAATTGGAAGGATTTATGTGAGAAACTTAGTGAGCTTTTTGGGATTGAAGTTGATTTAAACGGAGTACTTTTTCTGGTTGGAATGCGTGAACGGGGTCTTACTTTTCAAAGATTCTCCAAAGAAGAAAAACTAAATCTGATAAATCTTGGAAGTTGCACTCTATACCAGGAGATGGGAATGGTTTCATCTTATGGCAAAGACGAGGATGGCTGGCCTCTTTTTCACCAAAATTCTATGGCCCCGGTAATCCCTGAAGAACTAAAACTGAAAACACTGCAGGATTGTGCAATCCGATATTTTCAAAAAGTCTTTTTAGAGGAGGATTAACAGTATTACCTTGAGGTCGGAGCTATGTGGTTAAAACTAATCTTGAATCATCAGTCACGGTGCTGCATTTACATATCCCGGTGAATAAAAGACAAATTCTCCAATGCTTTGAGAAAATAGTATTTCGTAACCTGCTAAATCGCTTTCATTTTATTCCCCTTTGTATCATGTGTTACAACTGCAAGGTCTAATGCTTCCATCAAGGGCGGGATATACATTCCAAAGCGTCCACGCAATCCTTTTTTAAATCCGTACCAACCGCCGACAGGGTTTTTTTCGGAGCGCCCCCACGCTTCCACTGTTCCATCCCTGGCCGGCTTCTGCTCGTCTGCACTGCCAAGTTCCATCCAGTCTCCATGTTCTTTTAGCATGGAATGAAGGTCATAAATGCAACGTAAATTGTATAGCAAAACTGTTTTGCCAACTGTGCAAACCAAAACTTCCTTACCCTCTTTTTCGTCTACATACATAGTGTATTCAGAAGATAATGGTGGCGTTTTTAAAACCATAGGGTTTTCTTTCGTTCCGATTTTATGTTTCAAGTTGATTTTTTTAGCGCGTGAAAATATTAGAGGATGAACCAACTAATGTTAATAACTCCTGTTTAGGTGACACTTCCAGTCCACTTGATTTAAGTTGTTCCTGAAAATGTTTGAATGAAGGTAATTCAGTTAAAAGGTTTTGGTCTTCATCTGAATTAAAAAATGCTGTATGGACAAATGTTTTTTTGTCATCAGATAAGCAGGCGCTGTAGTTGATACCTTGATGATCCAGGCCTTTTAAATCAGTCATCACATTTTTAATGTTGTTCTGATTTTGTTCTGAATATTCCGCTCGTGTTGTGTAGGTGACTTTAACTATTTTCATTTTAAATTAATTTAAGGGTTCAATAAATTATCCAAAACAGATTGCCTCTGTATACTTCTTTGACGATTGGACCGAACAAAACGATAGGATTACTTAGAAATTTTTTCTATATATTTTTCCATCACCTGTCGGTTGTGTTCCAAATGATGCAATTGCAGGGCAGATGCCTTTGATTTAAAGGGGTCAATCTCCTTTAAAATCTTCATTCTTAAATCAAACAAATGTTCTTTATCATTTTTCGCCGCTTCTTTTACCATATCAATTTTCATTAACTCCACCTGTGTATTTTGTTTCGGATTGTAGATGCCATTCAACTCAGAACATTGATGACAAACACCTGTTTTATTTATTAAAGCACATCTTCCTTCAAAGATGGTTATCATTTTACTTCTGCCAGTATATAAATAATATTTTACCATAGCTTCTGTTGAATTCAGGATGGTTGATATTTCAGAAACTTTAAACTCATATACCTCTTTTAATAACAGACAAAGTTGTTGTTCTAAAGGCAGTGATTTGGAAATGCAAGTAAAACAGAGCGCAATATGTTCTTTAGCTTCGTATTGTCCGGTTTCAGATGACATTCGTATATTCATAGACTCCGGAAAGAATTCTCTGTTTGCCAATGCTGCATCTTTGGTAATGTCAGTTACATTTTCAGTCCAGCGTTTTTGCGCACTTAAGTTATCTTTTGCCAGGTTTGAAGCAATCGTAAATATCCAGGTTTTTATTGAAGACTCACCTCTAAATGAAGGAAGATTGTTCAGTGATTTGATATAAGTATTATGAGTTATATCTTCTGCATCGCTGATACTAGTGGTCATTCTTAAAAGATAGGATTTCAGATGGTCAATAATACCTTCAAATTCCTGATTGAATAATTCTACTGTCATATTCGATTTGATGTTTACACCTAGTTTATCAAATAACATTCCAGTAGATAATAAAGTTAACATTATACCAAATTTTCCTGTAAATTAAACATCGGCAGTTGCGAAATGACGACCTTACGGTATCAAAGATCAGGTTACATAGGATTAAACGACAATTTTCTGGCCGGAGCATTGAAAATAACGGTTAAACGATCAGGAAGCATATCCAAGCCATGACGGAAGAATAATTGCAGAAAGAGCCGGCGATAAAACAATAAATTCTCCTGTAGGTTAAGCATATAGCTCATTCTATTCTGCCATTTCACATGCTGTAAGCCATATAGGCATTGCAGCATCAAGAACCAAGGATTAAAGTGGATACGGTCATTCCGGATCCTTTTGCTCGCAAATAGAAGATTCCTGGTAAAATGATCATAATTACTATTGATAGCCCTAAACCCGGGAACCACTGTCAGCGGGATCCGTTTTGCTGTGCACCAAGGAAAATCCCCAAAGAATTAATAGAAACAACGGCAAAATGGAATTGATTGAGAGGAAAAGGTTGCTCATGGGCAGTTAAAAATAAATTAAAAACAGAAGTGTAAAATGCAACCTACAATGAGTAACCAATCAATTATTCGAAAGTGCGATTTTTGTACTGAATATTGCATTTTGAACTTTCCATTTTACCTTTACTTATTTCTTTTTCTTCAGTTTAAGCATGTAAGATCACCTCTATTTGTTTCAATTCAGTATCCGAGAACGTAAGGTTATTTGTGGAAGCCAGGTTATCTTTCAGCTGGGCAACGGAGCTTGCACCAATCAAAACAGAGGTTACCCGCTGATCCTTTAATAACCAGGCGATAGCCATCTGTGCCAGTGATTGCCCGCGAAATTTTGCGATATCGTTCAGTTGCCGGACTTTTACCAAGGCTGGCCCAACCTGGTCTTCACGCAAATATCCCCATGATTTAGCGGCCCGCGAACCTTCGGGAATCCCGTCCAGATAACGGTTGGTAAGCAGGCCCTGGGCAAGGGGAGAAAAAGCAATAACACCGATTCCCTCCTCCTCTATGACATCCAGGAGTCCGTTCTCGACCCAACGTTCAAACATTGAATATTTGGGTTGATGGATCAGGCAGGGAGTGCCCAATTGTTTCAGAATTGCTGCAGCTTTTTTAGTCAGTTCGGCAGGATAGTTTGATATACCGGCATAAAGTGCCTTCCCGGAACGAACAGCATAATCGAGAGCCATCATCGTCTCTTCAAGCGGTGTATCCGGATCGGGTCGGTGCGAATAGAAAATATCGACATAATCAAGCCCCATCCTATTCAGACTCTGGTCAAGACTCGATAAAAGGTACTTTCTTGAGCCCCACTCACCATAAGGGCCAGGCCACATCAGATATCCGGCTTTGGTGGAAATGATTAGCTCGTCTCTGAACGGAAGAAAATCTTTCTTATAAATAACACCGAAATTTTCCTCAGCCGATCCAGGAGGGGGTCCGTAATTATTAGCGAGATCAAAATGAGTTATCCCCTGGTCAAAAGCGCAACGTAGCATTGCACGTCCATTCTCTAAAACGTCAACCCCCCCAAAATTATGCCACAACCCCAAAGAGATTTCGGGTAGTTTAATTCCACTATGACCACAACGTCGGTAACCCGTCTTGTTTTCATATCGTTCATTATCCGGAATATAGCTCATTGTCACAGACTTTAAAATTATGGTTATAAAATTAGAAATATTAAGTTATCCAAATTAATTATTTCTATATTTGTTCGATTAAATCAAATATTAAAAAATGAGACAAGTAGCAATTGGAATTGATATCGGCGGCACAAATACGGCTATTGGAGTTGTCGACTATGAAGGTAACGTATTGTACGAAAAGAAGCCTCAGCTGCCTACTCCGCAGAAAAGGGAAAACCCGAATATGACCATGGCCGTTTCCGAAGAGCTGATCGAAAAATACATTTCCAGTCTTACCTTAGAGATTAAGACCGCAATTGAAATTGTGAAGCAGATTAATCCCGATATTGAAGTCGCAGGTATTGGCATCGGAGCTCCCAACGGGAACTACTATAGCGGAACTATCGAAAATGCAGCGAATCTTCCTTTTGTAGGTGTTGTCCATTTTACCGATTTAATTCAAAAAAATTTCCCGGATATCAAACATGTAAAGCTGACAAACGATGCCAATGCAGCTGCACTGGGTGAAATGATCTATGGTGGGGGTAAAGGGATGAAAAATTTCGTAATGATCACATTGGGAACCGGCCTTGGAAGCGGGATTATCGTCAACGGTGATCTTGTCTACGGTGCTGACGGTTTTGCCGGTGAATGTGGCCATACTACCCTTGTTCCTAACGGGAGACTTTGCGGATGTGGGGGTTACGGACATCTCGAAGCCTACTGCTCTGCAACCGGCATCAAACGAACAGTCTATGAACTACTTGCTCAGTACAATGCTACTGAAAGTGAGTTGGCCAAAGTCCCTTATGCCGATATGACTGCGAAAATAGTTTACGATGCTGCTGAAAATGGAGACCCTATTGCCAAGGAGGTATTTCAGAATGCAGGTGAATTACTCGGCCGGTCACTGGCAGATACAGTACACTACCTTAGCCCGGAAGCCATCTTTCTGTTCGGAGGTGCTGCAGCAGCTGGTGATTATATTTTCAAACCAACCAAAGAGAGTCTCGAACGCTATGTGCTCCCAACCTTCCGTAATAAAGTTAAAATTCTCCCATCAAAACTCAAAGAGGGTTCTGCCGCTATTGTTGGTGCAAGTGCCTTGGTTTGGAAGGAAATGGAGAAAAATCAAAATTAAGCGAAACTTAGTTTGCTTTTTTTATTGTATTGAATCCCCTAATCAATTATCTTTGGTTGGGGGATTCAATTTGAATGAGTGTTCTTAATCTGCAGACTTCGGAATTGGATACCAAAACGATTAAATCTTACATCAATTTTGATTATCTTTAGTGCACAAAAAATATTTAATTTAATTGCCATTTAATTCTTCACTTTTAAATTAATCTCACTTCAATGAAACGAGTAATTCTGGTACGTCATGCTAAAAGTGTCTCTCACGGCTATGATCAGGATTACGACCGCACCCTGACAGATAGGGGTGAAGAAGATGCCCATACCATCAGTCTGGAACTTCATAAAATGGATATAAATCCTGATTTAATCATTGCCAGTCCTGCAGTAAGAACTGCGCAGACTGCACGAATTTATGCCGAAACGTTAGGATATCCTTTTAAGTCCATTTTGTTCGAAAAGAAATTGTATAGCGGCAAAACATCCGAAAACTTCCTGGCTATGTTAAAAGAACTGGAAGATGAAAAAGAGACCGTAATTGTCTTCGGACACAACCCAACCATCTATTATTATATGCATTTCCTGATACACAATTTTAATGATGATGTTCCCACCTGCTCAACTGTAGGAATTGATTTTGAGGTGGATAGCTGGAATAAATTAAAGGAAAGAGGAGGACAGATGGTTTTCAGGTTTATTCCTGATATGTTCAGTTGAATGATATTGAAGAACTTAGAGATCAGTCTCTCCATCTCTCAGTCTCTCCATCATGGGAGCGTCACCAGTTAAACTTAACCGTCTGCTTTACATCGGGATGCAAGCTCAGAGCAACAGGACAGTTTTTCGTAACCGCCTCTAAGATTGCTTTATCTTTTTCGGAAAAATCATTCTTCGGAAATGTAAACTCTACAACGATTTCCCCAATACGACGTGGTTCCGCAGACATGTTTTTGGTTGTTTCAATAGATGTACCTTTAAGATCAAGACCTTTGTCTCTGGCTTTAATTCCAATGATCGTCATCATGCAATCGCTCAGCGCGGTAGCTACTAAATCGGTAGGAGAAAATGCCTCCCCTTTCCCTTGATTATCAACCGGAGCATCAGTAATAAGTTTTTGCCCGGAACGAATATGCTCATTTTCAGTCCGAAGTTCCCCAAGATAAATTGTACGAGATGTTGCCATAAATAAAATATTTTGGGTGCAAGTTAATAAAAACTGTTTATTCATCTTTGCCTTTAGAAAAGAGTTAACTTCGTATCCAAATTTTAAAGTATAGATCATGTTTTCAGGAATTATTGAAGGAATGGGCACCTTAGTGGCTATTGAAAAGGAACGTGAGAACGTTCATCTGACCTTAAACTGCGATTTTGTCGAAGAATTAAAAATCGATCAGAGTCTTTCCCATAATGGGGTATGTCTGACTGTTGTGAAGAAAAACACTTCAACATATACGGTCACCGCCATTATGGAGACTTTGGCAAAGTCAAACCTCGGATTACTTAAGGTTGGAGACAAGGTTAACCTCGAACGCAGCATGATGATCAATGGTCGTCTGGATGGTCATATCGTTCAAGGTCATGTTGATCAGACTGCAATTTGTTCTAAAATTGAAGAATCAGACGGAAGCTGGTATTTCACTTTTAATTATGACTTCGATTTGGACAAAGCACGGCAGGGATATATGACCGTAGAAAAAGGTTCGGCAACAGTGAATGGGGTAAGCCTGACTGTTGTAAACTCAAAGGACGATTCCTTTCAGGTTGCCATTATTCCGTATACCTACGAAAACACCAATTTTCACACATTCAACCAGGGGAGTGTGGTCAACCTTGAATTTGATATCATTGGAAAATATCTGAGCCGACTTGCAAGTTATAAATAGCCAAAAGTTTAAGGGGAAAGGATTCATCTTGTATTCCGGAAGATATATGGATATATAATATTGATTACCAATTTTATAGATTAATGAAAACGCTGTTATTTTTGGTTTTTATAATAATAATCTCTGCAACTTCGCAGACTGAACGAAAAGAAACCCTCGTTCAGAAAGCCGACCGCATTCACAAAGCTGTTCTGACAATCGATACCCACTGTGATACTCCGATGAATTTAACCAGATCGGAATTTAATCTGGCTGAACGACATGATGCTAAAATTACCGGGACAAAAGTAGATCTTCCAAGAATGAAGCAAGGTGGACTCGATGCCACTTTTTTTGCAGTCTTCCTAAGCCAGGGGCCTAGAAATGAGAGTGGACATTCCCTCGCCAATAGAAAAGCGTTTGAAATTTTAAAGTCCATTTATAAAGGGGTTGAGTCATCTCCCAACCTTGCACAAATAGCCCGCACTCCTGAGGACGCCTACACGCTGAAAACGCAAGGGAAACGGGCTATTTTTATCGGGATGGAAAATGGGTACCCCATTGGACACGATTTGTCAATGATTGAAAAATTTTGGAATCTGGGGGTCCGTTACATTACCCTCTGCCATACTTCGAACAACGATATCTGTGATTCTTCCACAGACAAAAAAGGGGCAGAATACAATGGATTATCCCCTTTTGGCGTCGAGGTAGTCAAGGAGATGAACCGCGTAGGGATGATGGTTGATGTTTCACATATTTCTGATTCATCACTTTACCATGTCCTGAGAATAACTAAACTGCCGGTAATTGCAAGTCACTCGTGTTCCCGGGCACTGTGTGATAATCCAAGAAACCTGACAGATGACGGTCTGCGTGCTGTAGCCAAAAACGGTGGCGTCATTCAAATGTGCATCCTTTCCGATTATGTGAAAACACCCGATCCAAACCCGGCGCGTGACTCCGCCAAAGCAGTGGTTCGGCGAAAGTACAATGACTTTATCAGGCTTTCGCCTGAGGAGGAGAGATCTGCCTGGGATGAAATGCGTGAAGTTTCAAAAAAATTCCCTCAGCATCTTGCAACAATTAAAGATGTTGTCAATCATATAGATCATATTGTGAAGATTGCCGGTATTGACCATGTGGGTATTGGAACCGATTTTGACGGAGGTGGGGAAGTCTCCGGATGTTTTGACGTTTCTGAAATGGGAAATATAACCCTCGAACTGGTAAAACGGGGATATGATGAAGAACAGATCCGAAAAATCTGGGGGGGTAATCTTATGCGGGTATTTACAGCAGTCCTGAATAGTGCTGAGACAAAATTGCATTAGCTAATCGTTTAAATATCTGCCTTATATTCGAGTATATCTCCGGGCTGACATTCAAGAACTTTACAAATAGATTCGAGTGTATCAAACCTTACCCCTTTTGCTTTGCCAGTTTTTAAAATTGACAGGTTTACTGTTGTCAGCCCAACACGCTGTGAAAGTTCATTTAATGACATCTTCCGCTTTGCCATCATAACGTCCAAGTTGATTATTATGGCCATAACTAAATAAATGATTCGTTTTCCTTTTTAACCTCCAGGGCAGAGGTTACAAATTGCTTAACTGCCCATAAGATTGCAGCCAGCAACAAATATATGGTTTGAGGACTATTGAATATCAGAAGACGTGTAAACGACCTAAATAACAGATTTACAATACTCACCATCGAAGTCCATTCGCCGATGTGTATCTCACCAAAATTATTAATTATAATTTTGACTCCCCCCAAAAAGGCAAGACCTAAACACGACCAGATTATACCATTCAAAACGGTTAGGCTATCCGAATCAAAATACCCGGTTCGCTGATATTTCCGGAACAACCGGATCAGCAACCACGACACGTAGAGGAAAACCAGGTTACTGCAAATTTGAGCAATAAACCAAACCGAAGGTATTTCACCAATGGGAACCGTGTAATGATTATCGGGATTGAGCAAAAACGGGATAAACCACCTGGTGTGATATACTAACGCCAGACCGGAGAAATAAATAGTCACCCACAAAACCAATTTAATGACGGCTATTTTGGATAATCGAACCTTGAACATGGGAATAACACTTAAATATTATTCCGCAAATGTAATCCATTTTTTGGATAAACACAGACATATTTATCGTTTTATTTTAATATTTAAAAATTAAACGATAAATACAACGATCAGTTTGAATGTAAGCCAGAATTAATTGGCAGACATCCAAAACCCGGCTGCTGGATCCTTTTTGCGCAAGGATGACAATGCAGTTATGGCTTCGCTTTTGTCTGCATAGGATTGAACAATGACCAAAAACGCACCTTTTGGCAAAATCTTAAGTTCTGATTTAAATCCATCTGACTTAAGCTTCTCCAGAAGTTTATCGGCATTCTCTCTCTGCTTAAAGCATCCGCCAATTAACCGGTATCTGGAATTGGGTTGAACAGCAATTTGGTTAGTTTGCACCTGACTTATTCCGGATTTAGATGCAATTGCATTGGTCTTATTAATGACGGATTTATCGGAATGATCAGGTTCGATTTTGATAGCTGGTGCCGGAACTACAGGACTATTTAGCGGGATTGAAGCCGTGCTTGAGGTTTGTATCGAAGAATTTGATTGGTTGATCCACGAATACTTTGAGACAGGGACAAAAATCAATGCCAGTAAGATTGGGATTCCGATAGCCAAAGCCTTGACCTTTCTTGAGCTGAAAACAGGACGGACTGCCTCTTTATTATTGAAAAACCTTTGGGAAGGTGTAATCTCTGTTCTTTCGAGCTGTGGAAATTGAAATCCTTCCATCCCATAGGCTTCCAGTAAAAAATTCTCATGCATTTCAGGTTCAAAGATCAATTTTTCATTCCGGTCAAATTGAAGGGAACCAATATCTTGAAATTCTATTTTTTCTCCATTTTCAAGTCTGGACCACACTTCGTCCACAAATTCAGAAATGATCTGACGGGCTTCCATATAACCAATGCCTTCGGTCTCTGAAATATAATTTACCAGCAATCCGTCGTTTTTACTCAGCTTTCCGGTAAAAATGATCTCCTTAACTGGGGGATTAAAACTATTACTGGCAAGATCCATCTCTGCCGGACGATAATTGGTAACAAAACCACCAAGATCCGGAACTATCACACAATCATGTAACCGCAATAATTCTACTAAATAAAATGCAATATCCATAGCCTGCTATTTTCGAAGAATCAAAAATAAGGAAAAATAGGGTTATTGACGAGTTTCAGGAGAAAAATAACAGCATCTTTTCTAAATTCATGAAATCAAAGGATATACACCAAATAAATAATCTTAATTTTGATTTCATATAAACTTGAAAATATGGGACGACAAGTATTGGTTACAGGTGGAACAGGATACATTGGATCACACACTGTTGTGGAGCTGCAAGCCGTTGGATTTGAAGTGATAATCATCGATGATTTATCCAACTCGACTGCTGATGTAGTTGATAATATTGAAAGAATAAGCGGAATCAGGCCGGTTTTTGAAGAGTTTAATCTGTTGGATTTGGGACGGCTGGAAGCTTTTTTCGAGAAATATAGAGGGATTGAGGCAATTATCCATTTTGCAGCCTTCAAAGCTGTAGGAGAATCTGTCGAAAAACCGCTCTACTACTACCGCAACAATTTGGTTTCATTGATGAATATTCTGGATTGCATGTCAAAATATAATGTTCCGAACCTGGTATTCTCATCCTCATGCACAGTTTATGGTCAACCTGATCAATTACCTGTCACTGAGAATACACCGAAGAAAGATGCTGAATCGCCTTATGGAAATACCAAGGCAATCAGCGAAGAGATTCTCCGCGATGTTGTTAAAGTTGCACGTGAACTGAATGTTATTGCCTTGCGCTATTTTAATCCTATCGGTGCCCACCCGTCAGCCCTGATTGGTGAACTTCCTCGTGGTATCCCTAATAACCTAGTGCCATTTATCACTCAGACAGCCGCAGGAATTCGTCAGCAGCTAAGCGTCTTCGGCGACGATTATAACACCACGGATGGCAGTTGTGTCCGGGATTATATCAATGTTGTCGATCTGGCCAAAGCCCATGTAATCGCCATTAACCGGCTAATTACCAGCATTAATATTGATCGTTACGAATTTTTTAATATTGGAACAGGTAAGGGCGCTTCAGTTCTGGAAGTCGTTAAAACCTTTGAGGAGGCAACCGGAGTGAAATTAAATTACAAAATAGTTGACCGACGTCCGGGAGACGTGGAAAAGATTTATGCTGATACTACGATCGCTAATACAGTCCTTGGATGGAAAGCACAAACCTCGTTATACGATACCCTGCTATCAGCCTGGAATTGGGAAAAAAGGATTAGAAATATTGATTAACATATTGATTCACTGTATTTTCACATAATTTAATTAAAAAAATGAAAACATTACTAATCACAGGGGGTGCAGGATTTATCGGCTCACATGTTGTAAGAAGATTTGTGAATAAATATCCTGAATATAAGATTGTTAATCTGGATGTTTTAACCTATGCCGGGAATCTCGAAAACCTCAGGGATATCGACTCGCGTTCAAATTATGAATTTGTAAAAGCAGACATCAATGATAGCGCAGTGATAACCAATCTCTTTGAAAAGTATCAGTTTGACGGTGTTCTACACCTTGCCGCTGAATCGCATGTTGACCGTTCAATCGCTGATCCTATGGCTTTTATAATGACTAATATTGTAGGCACGGTAAATCTGTTGAATGCCGCCCGTAAAATCTGGAAAGCTGGCAGTGAAGGTCATCGGTTTTATCATATTTCAACAGACGAAGTTTATGGTTCTTTGGGTGAATCAGGTCTTTTCCTGGAAACAACTTCATATGATCCTCACAGCCCCTATTCTGCCTCCAAAGCTAGTTCTGACCATTTGGTAAGAGCCTACCACGACACCTATAAATTACCGATTGTGATCACAAACTGCTCAAATAACTACGGTCCAAATCAATTTCCGGAGAAGCTTATTCCATTAGCAATTCATAACATTAGTCAAAACAAGCCTATCCCAATCTATGGGAAAGGGGAGAATATCAGGGACTGGCTATACGTGGAGGATCATGCTGCCGCCATTGATCTGGTTTTCCATCTAGGTAAAGATGGTGAAACTTACAATATCGGAGGCCATAATGAATGGACCAATATATCCTTAATTAAGCAGTTATGCTTAACAATGGATAAAAAACTTGGACGCGAGCCCGGAACAAGTGAAAAATTAATTACCTATGTTAAAGACCGTGCAGGTCACGACTTGAGGTACGCAATTGACTCTTCAAAAATCCAGCAGGAACTGGGCTGGGCACCTTCGCTTCAGTTTGAGGAAGGAATTGAAAAGACAGTCGACTGGTACCTGGCTAATACCGAATGGCTTGAAAATGTTGCTTCAGGTGCTTACGAAAAATATTATGAAAAACAGTACGTTTCGAGATAATCAGGATTTCCAAAATAGCAGAGAGGTTGTTTCAGGACTAAAATAAGTATGATATGTCTGCATCATTCATCAAAAAGAGAGGACTCTTTAAAGGGTAAATGGTGAAAATTCAGAAACTCCAGGTATTCCTCCTGAAAAGTTTTTTTCCAGTGATATTGCTCCTGATTTTGGATATAGAGCAATGTACTGTCAAGTTGCGATCGGCTGATGGAAAAAGCGGCAAATCCGGCTGACCAGCTAAATGAACGAAGTATTTCGAAGTTTTGCCTTAACCAGGTGGTTGAGCTCTGTTTAATAGGTATAATCGCCGATTCTACTGAAAGTTTAGTTGGAAGAGACAATAAAAAGTGGATGTGATTTTCAGTTCCTCCAAGTGCAACCAGGATCATTCCTTTGGACTTGGCAACAGCTGAAAGGTAGGCTGAGAGTTGACTGCGGATCTCAGCAGTAAGAAAGTTCTTCTGATGATAGGTCCCTATCACCACATGCATAAGACAACTGATGAACTCCTTTGACATAAAATTTGAAGATTTTGGATACCAAAAACTTATTGTTAATTCTAATTTTCCGAATCCACGAATAGAAGAGATAAAGTTACAAAGAATATTTTAGGTTTAAAGGGGACGCGACTGATTACACTAGTTTAAAAATAAAAACACATTTTGAAAAACTAAATAACATATTTTCCGTCGACAAGCTTAAAACCTATTCTTTCCAAATAGCTGTTATGCTCTTTACTTTGTGGTTCAATATAGATGCGTTTGTAGCCCAAAAAATCAATACAGCGTAACTCACATTGGTAAAAAGTTCTGGCTAACTGCGAGTTCCGATATTTTGGAACCATATAATCGATGCATATCCTTAAAGTTTCTTCATCCCTAATCTCGGCAATCACTAATCCGACAGTCTCCATTTTTGAAAATAACAATGCAACAAGAAACTCCTCTTCAATACTAAAATCAAACCGTGGAAAATACCTGGAGATATCATCCTTGTAAAAGTCAAGAAAATAATTTAAGAACCGATCATCACGATCAGGAATCAGAATTACCTCTATCGATCTGTTTTTTTCTGCATGCCTGCGAAGTCTAAAGATGATCACTAAAGCAGCCACCAATGCTGATACTGCAAGGAGATAAGATTTTACTAGCAATCCTCCTATGGCAAATATGGAGATAACCATAATATAATAGGGCCACCCTTTAACTCCCGGCTTAACCCAAAAACTACAGGTTATCAACATAAAGGCTATAAAACCGTAATAAAAATTGAGATATGTATTTGTCATTTCCATCTTTATCCGAACAAAGAAATCATGTTTTTGTTTAATCCTGGGACGAATAATAAGCCATTTTAGTTAAAAAGGTTTTCGTGAAGTAATGGTTAGGATCTTTTAACTAATCAAATTTTTCAATAGCCGAGTTTCTTGCTATTTTTGTATGTATGGAGTATATCCTTAAAGTGCTAAGCGTTTTTCTTGTTGCCAGTATCAAATATTTCTGGGCAACGCCCTATTCATATGGCCTTAAGCTTAATGAATGGGAAACTATATTTTTCATGGAGGCAGGAGGAATCTTGGGATTCTTATTTTATTATTATTTCTTTGGATTCATGTTTAAGGAGTTGAAATTATTGTGGCCTGCAGTTTACCATTTCACTCCGGTTCAATTTAAAGTAAGATTTGAAATGTGGTTAACCCGCAGACGGGCAAAACGAATCATTGCCAGAAAATTTACAAAGAGGAATAAAATAATTGTCCGAATGCGTAAACGATTCGGGATTTGGGGACTCGTAATATTGTCTCCTGTAATTCTTTCAATTCCGGTAGGAGCATTGTTAGGCAATAAGTATTTCAAACATAATCAGCACTTTATCCCGTATATGCTTCTTTCAATCCTAATCTGGGGAGTAACTTCAGTAGCCTTTTTCAGCACCTTTATGAATCATTAGGAGCGCAGTTTCTGAAGCAGTTTCCCTGATCGGTTGATAAAACCTGCAGAGCCTCCCTCTTCCCTCATATTCTCAATCACAGAAATCAATTCTCCCTTAATATCAGGTAATTGGATAGCGATATTAAAAAGAACCTGCATCGCAAACACCCTAACTGCTGCAGGTTCGGATGGAAGAAGTAATTCAAAGCATTTGTTGACTAAAACAACAATGTAATCTTCCGGAATATCATATCTCGATAATATACGGGTAAAATGCCTTTTCAAAGATCCGTCCTTTGTTGACATAAGCGCTCCAATAATCTCCGGCAGTTTGTCTGTAAGCAATTCCGGGCAATCTGCTGAAGCATTGTCAATAATCCAACATGAGCGCCAGGATAAACGATGATCACCCGAATAAATGAATCCATATAGCTGTTTAAAAAGCTTTTGATCAGCTATAACAGCTCTTTTCCAGAGTTCAATTTCATGGACTCCAATTTTGAATATTTCTTCCCTTACAGCTTCATCATCTCTAATCTCTGACATTTCTTTCCCTGAGATAATCATAAAATGCCAATTGAGATTTTACATGAGGCAATTTATCCTGATTTTTAATAACATTATTCAGGTCGTTATCGAGAATCCTGGCGGCTGTATTATCCTGCCATTGCAAATTGAAAAAATCGATCAGCTCTTCTTTGATTTCCTGATCATAAATAGGTACAGCCACTTCCACTCTTCTGTCAAGATTACGAGTCATAAAGTCTGAAGACGAAATATAAACTTTTTCCTCTCCTCCATTCAAAAAATAGAATAACCTCGAATGCTCCAGATACCTGTCTATCATTCCAATTGCAGGAATATCCAGCTTCCCATCCGAATTAGAAGTAAACATCGAAAACATCCCCCTGATGTTTAGCCTGACATCCACACCACATCTTGCTGCCTCCTCGATTCTGTTTATAATTTCAACGTCAACCATATTGTTACACTTCAAATAAATCCGTGCCTCAACTCCCGCCTTTGCATTGATTATCTCCTGTTTAATCATCGACACAATCTTTTTCCGCATAGTAAACGGTGAAACCAGTAAGTGTTGGAATCTGCTAATCTTGTAATTACGGTCAAAAAAATCAAAAACACGCGTAACTTCACGCGTAATATTGGGATCGGTAGTGCATAACAGTTGATCGGAGAATACTTTGGAAGTTACTTCATTAAAGTTGCCCGTGCCTACCAGTGCAAACTTCTTCGACTCCTTATCCTCTTTTCGCATTATCAGGCACAATTTGGAATGCACTTTCAAACCAGGAACTCCCAAAATCACTTTTACATTTTCCTTATCCAACATATTTCCGTATTCAATATTATCCTGCTCGTTAAAGCGGGCCCGAAGTTCAAGTACAACAGTCACTTTTTTACCATTTCTTGCTGCATTAATTAATGCATTAATTACATGCGAATTATGAGCCATCCGGTAACCGGTAATTTTAATTTCGGTAACTTTGGGGTCAATGGAGACTTCGCGCAATAAATCAATAAAATGGAAAAAAGAGTGATATGGAAAATGAAATAAAATGTCGCTTTTACTAATGCTATTTAAATAGGTTTGACCATGCACTATTTTTTTATGTCTGACCGGACTAATGGGTTTATAGTAAAGATGTTCGGCTCCAACAAGCGGGAATCCCATAAAATCCTTAAAATTATGAATTCTGCTTCCCCCAATTACCACATCCTCCTTCTTAAAATTCAGTTTAGTAAGCAGAAAAGAGAGTAAATTATCCGGAATCTCCTTTTCGTGAACGAAGCGTACAAGGGCACTATTCCCACGTTTGACAATACTTTTTGCAACCAGCTTAACATAACTTTCAGCTACGTCGTCATCCAAATCAAGCTCTGCATCCCGGGTCAATTTGAAAATATAGGAACTAATTTTGTGATAATTAAACATATAAAAAGTGTCATCCAATTCGTAACGAATGACATCTTCCAACAAAATAATATAAGTCGAATGATCATTTGAAGGAATAATAACAAATCTTGGAAGAGAGTCAGTCGGAACCTCAATGAGGGCATATTCTGATTTCTTGTTCTTGGCCATATCCACGGCAAGGTAAATTGCGTCGTCACTCAGCAGGGGTATCTTAGATCCCTTTTTGAGGATTATCGGCATTATCCGGGGTCGGACTTCTCTTTTAAAATATCGTGTTACAAACTCACCCTGTTCAGGGCTAAGTTGGTTTTCATTCACAATAAAAATATTCTCTGCTGCCAATTCCTCCAATATCTGATTATATGTTCTCTCAAACCGATTACTTTGCTCGATGACAATATCCTCAATTTGTGTCAACACTTCACGCGGATTTCCACCCTCGGCAAGTGTCAGTTGTCCAACCATTGCAAGACGTCTTAAAATAGCCACACGAACACGGAAGAACTCATCCAAATTGTTGGAATATATCCCCAGAAATTTAAGCCTCTCGATCAGAGGAACTTCTTGTCTGGATGCTTCCTGAAGAACCCGTTCATTAAAGGATAACCAGCTTATTTCTTTACTTCTAAATTGTGTACTCATGACGTTTGATCCCAATTATAATTGTATAAAGATAAAAATTCATCAGCGATAAAATAAACACCAGGCTGAATTCTTGTTTGGCACTGTTTTTTCTTGTAAATTTGATGATATAACTGAAAGACAAAGATGACGGGAAAAGAGTTAAAAGATAAATATACCCAAATTTGTAACCTGCTATCGGCAAGAAAATTAAAGCCGGCTTTCGATCTGCTGGAACAATTAATTTCAGGAACCGGTCTGGCGGAGTTACATGAACAATATAGTAGCCTGGAGCAAAATTACAAATTTATGCTCAAATATACCGTTGAAGGAATCAACGATCCCGAAAGGCAAAAGATTTACGAACATTTATTGATATCCACCTTCGAGCTCACAGACATTACCTATGAGAACCTTCGGATGAAATTCTCACAAACTATTGAATATCAGAAAAAAAGAGGATTTGCCAAGCACTTTATCACCAATTTGGAAAGTTTCTCCAATGATTTAGAGAAGTATTCTATACAAAAGGAACTCAGGACATTACTTAGTGATTCCTCCTCTGAATCTTCGGATATCTACCTGGATGCAGAGTTGCATTTACAAAAGATCTTCACTATATTTTACCATTTTTGGTTTGTTGACCGCCTGACAGGGGATGAAATTCAATTCCTTGGATCATTCCTCAGAAATGATTCTTCACCATCTTTCGAAAAATCAATGGTTATAACGGCTATCACACTCAGCCTTATGCGATATTTCGATGAGCATAAAATCATTCTTCTTTTTAATGCCTGTGAAGATGAGGATGAGGAAGTAAGTCAAAGGGCATTAATCGGTCTGGTGATCGGGATTTATTATTACGATCAACGCATGCCTTTCTTCCATGCTATTACAGGCAGGTTACAAATCTTTATGGAAAATAAAAGATTCAGGTATGGTTTTGAAAAAACGATTCTTCAATTTATCCGGAGTAAAGAAACCGAGAAAATACAGCGGAAGCTTCAGGATGAGATATTTCCGGAGATGATCAAACTTAGTCCAAATCTCCGAAACAAACTGAGCATTGAAAGCATGCTTGGGGAAGGATTAACTGAAGATAAGAATCCTGCCTGGCAGGAAATATTAAAAGATGCCCCCGGATTAATGGGGAAAATGGAAGAATTAACTGAAATGCAAATGGAAGGAGCAGATGTATTTTTAAGTTCATTTTCAATGCTTAAGCATTTCCCGTTCTTTAGTGAACTGGCAAATTGGTTTTTCCCGTTTACGCCTCAGCACCCCGAAATTTTAAGAAATCCAATCAATAAAGAATCCACTGAGGATCTTGCATTTACGCAATTGATTATGAAATCTCCTATGCTTTGCAATTCAGATAAGTATTCATTTTATTTTAGTATTATGAATATTCCGCCTGATTATAAAAAGATGGTTTCCGATTCATTAAAAGCTGAAGCTGAGCAACTCGATGAAATTGCCAAGGATGGGTCATTCCTGACGCCAAATAAAAATGCTGAAATAATTATAAGCCAGTATATTAGGGATATATATCGGTTCTTTAAGATTCATCCTCAACACGCTGATTTTGAAGATATATTTGCCTGGAAATTTGACTTTCATAATAAATTTGCCTTTTCAAAGCTATTGGGTGAGGACCAGAAGATGCAGCGAAATATAGCAGAGTTTAATTTTGCCAAGAATTATTTCCACGAAGCTGCCGATCTTTTTGAAATGCTTCTTCAGGAGACTGATGATGCTGAAATGCTTCAGAAATTAGCCTTTTGCTACCAAAAGATGGGTGATTATAAAAAAGCCCTGAATTTTTACCTGAAAGCTGATTTGTTTGATCAAAATAAACTCTGGAACTATAAAAAAATTGCCCTATGCTACCGCAATTTAAAAAAATCGGCTAAAGCCCTTGAATACTATCAGCTTGCTGAGATCTTAGAGTCTGACAATTTAACTTTGCAGATTTCAATCGGACAATGTCAAATGGAGCTTAATCTTATTGAACAGGCGCTGAAGACCTATTATAAAGTTGAATACCTTTCTCCGGGAAATAAAAAAATATGGCGACCTATTGGCTGGTGCTTATTTCTGCTTGGCAGAATCGATCAGGCGGAGAAATATTATGATCGCTTAATAAGTGATCATCCAAACAAGTATGACCTGCTAAATATGGGTCATGTGCAATGGTGTCTGGGAAACAGAAAAACTGCACTCGAATATTACAAGAAAAGCATAAACGATTCTGACAGTTCTGAAAAAGATTTTATGGAAGCCTTTGACGAAGATGTTCAAAATCTTATCAAACAAGGTGTTAATCCTGATGATGTTCCAATAATGCTCGATCAGTTAAGATACTTTTTAGTGGATTAGAAGTATCTCGGGATGTTATGGCGCGCCCTTCGAATAGTGACAAAATCGTAACTGATCATAAACTCATGTGTACCCGAATTAACCTGGGTTGGCCGGTAGGTCATCAGGTCATAGGAGTAGCCGAATTTGAGTTGGGGATTGACACTGAATTGAAAGATAAGCCCGTATGAATTCTTGAACCTGTAGGCAGCGCCAACCCATACCCGGTCGTACAACAATAAATTTGCGGTAATATCTGTGTAACTTATATAGAAAGGTGTATTTATTGCCCAACAGTGTAACAACGTTGGTTTGAACTTAATGATATCATTTATAAAAAACACATAACCACCCATTGCATAAAAATGGCGGACTTCGTGGTAGACATTCGAACCGTCATCGCTTTTGACGCTGTTTTGTAATATTTTGGGAGACGAGGCTCCTAAAAAAAATCGGTCACTAAACCATAATATCCCTACTCCCATATTTGGAAGAAACTTAAATTTAATATCATAGGCAAAAACCAAGTCTGGATTTTGAATAATTGTCAAATCTGTAAGATTGGCCTGGTAGGTATTAAATCCCCCTTTTAATCCGAATGAGAGAAATTGATTGCCGGAAATCTTAACTCGAAAGGCGTAATCAGCATAAATCCCATTTTGTTTTACAGGACCCCAGGAATCATTTACAATTGAGAATCCAAGTCCAATATTGTATTTTGGAATTGGGCCCGAGATAGTCAATGTGTTAGTGTTTGGAGCGCCATCAAATCCGATCCATTGAGCGCGAGAAAGACCCGTGAAATTTAGTATGTCTGTGATTCCGGCATAAGCAGGCTGAATAGTTAACAGGTTATTCATATACTGAGTATACACAGGATCCTGTTGCCCAATACCACTAAATGGGATCCCCAATAAGATGCAAATTATTAAGCATAGTATCCTGACAGCTAATATCTGATTCCTTTTTCTCAAAATAAAACCTTTAATTATCAAATATAGTGATAAAATGAGTGAATTAGTCTTGATTATTAGTAGTTTATTCGGAGTCTACAGAATCTTGAGCAAATTTGTTTGGATCCAAAGCCGTTTAAGATTCAAGGAAGTTTATTACGTAAAAATTGGCCAGGTTTCAATTCGAAATTCAGTTGTTAAATTATTCGAGAATTTAACTTGGCGAACTGCTCTCAGAAATATTTTTCAGCCTCTGCCAGTGTTACTATTAACCATCAATTGAAGGAAATATTACGACATTACCTGGAGGTAGATTGCAAATAATAGTTGACAGCGTATATTGGGGTTTGTACAAAGCAAAAGGGGAGATTTGCAATACTCCCCTTTAAAACGAAACTTTCTTAACCAGTTATTCTAAGCATCCTCTCACGGTACTTATTTAATTATTCATTATCAACCATTTTGCAATGCTTGATGATATATCATTACCTTTTATATCTTCGACCCATTGGTATTGCCCAATTGGGTTTAAGGAATCAAAAAACCATTCATAATCGTCAGTCACAATGAAATCAAAAACGCCATGCGTAAGATTAAGCTCGTTCATTATCTGAATTGCCCTAATTTTAATTTCTTTAGGAGGGTGTATTTCAGTATAATTATTTGTGACACTTTCTATGATTTTGCCATCCTTGTCAACTTTTGCCCTAATTTTACCTATGAAATATTCTTTGCCTACCACACTACATCTCACCAGATAACTGTTCCTGGTTAGAGGACAGTTAATTTCGGACTTAATCTCAGACGTTGATATATTTAATTTACTGCCGCAATTTCCATTGCAATCTCCAATGGATTTTTCTATACATCCCTGATCCATAAGTTCAAGCAAACGATCTTTCTTTGTTTCAAAAAAACTATTAAGGTAATTAATGTCGTTTGAGCAAATATAAGAAGGCCATTTTAATCCGGTATTCCTGGAAATAACAAATTGACTGAACTGATTCTCGTTATAAAAGTCCTGATAGAAATTCAACCATTTGGTTGATTCCAGGGAAGAAAAAAGTCCCCCAAGTGTTTTATTCCATTTCTCTTTCCAAATCAAATAATTCGGATCCTTAGTGGTTCCATTTTCAATGAATTGGTCAAAATATGTACTGCTGTTCCACACTGCGTCAATTTGGTTTGTCGAGAAACTGCAATTAGGAGCTTCTATTCTAAATGAGTTTTCTTCTATTCGGACAAGAATAGATTTTGCTGAATCGACATCAAGATTCAATCTTGAATATTCTGCTTCATTTTGTTGCAGAATTGATTCAACACGATCTGCATGCTGATCACCTTTGTCCGATAATATCAATATCATTTCCTTTAAAGCGTAAAAATTTGTAACTGGTCATGCTTTGAATCCTTTCCTGAATTCTAGTGTTTATAGGAAAGAATTAACAAATGTTACCCTATTCGGATACCTTATTTCCCATTATCTAAAAACGCCCTTAAGGGATTGATCAACCGGGTAATTAATCGCATTTCTTTGGTAATAATCTCGGCAGTTCCATCCATTTGCTGGATGAACTTTAGATTTTCCCGGTGATAGGATGAGGACATTCCATTTGAAAGCTCAATTTCAGCAATATAACCTCTTGAATCCGGAACCAGTGATATCGACCTTATAACTCCTTTTAACATCCCATACTCCATGTAAGGGAACCCGCTTAATTTCAAATTTACCCTTTGTCCAACTTCAACTTTTCCAAACCCCGATGGTGGTATTACTGCTTTTGCAATTATTGCAGAAGGTTCAATCGGTATAATAGTTGCAATCAATTCCCCTGTTTTGACCTCCTGATTGATACTCCATATCGAAGTAAAGGTCAATTTCCCTTTGATAGGGCTATAAACCAAATATTTTTCTTCCCATTGATGAATTGCATTTTCAAGATTCTGCTTCGATTCGTCCAGCAATAACCGAAAATCAGATAACTCTTTTTGATATTGCATTTCCAATTCAACCCGATTTGACTGCATTTGTAAAATTGAAGACTCAGTTTCCCTAAGTACAGCTTCATAACCAACAACAGCGGACTTTTTTGAAAGAAAAACCTGACGTGATTTGTCATATTCCGCTTCGCTGTTTATTTTTTTTAAATAAAGGGAAGAATCACGGAGAAAACTTTTTTCAGATAAGACCAGATCATTTCGCTGAATTTCCATTTGATGCAATAAAGCCTGGTAATACTCCTGGTGCTTAATTATTTGCTTTTTGATTAATTCAATCTTTTGAGGAAGAAAGTTTTGGCTAAGATATTGTTTAAAATTATTCCGGTTTTTCAAAAATGGGCCGTAAGTGGTCAGCAACTCACCCAGGATAAGATGTTCTGATAAATCAATTGCAAAAACCTGATTATCCCAATCCTGAATTCGTGAACAATCTGCCAACTCTTTTTTAAGTACTAGATAATGAGAGAAATCGGTGGGATTGTTGATCAATGCTATGTTTCCTTTCTCCTCAATATTCTGGCCGTCTATTGCAAATAGCCGGTCAATTTTTCCTGTCGATTTGCTGATTAATGAAACAGGGGGATTTTTTGTCGTTAATACCATAGGAGCACTGATGATCTCAGGCGATTTGAAATAATAACTTCCGACAACCAGAATTGCAAATACAATAAAAATAATAGTCAACCCCCAACGGATGACATGATTTGGAATAGATGACATAATATCCTGGACCTCTTCACTATGAGTTTCCAAATAAGTCTCTAAATTTGATTTCTCTGTCATGATGATACTTATTGATTCAATAAAGTATTTTATCGAACTGGAATTAATTGCCTAGTTCAAGCTGGTCTTTAATAAGTTTAAAATAGACTCCCTTTTCTTCAACCAGCTCTGTATGTGTTCCTTTCTCAACAATCACACCTTCCTCCAAAACAATGATTTGGTCTGCATTTTTAACGGTACTTAATCGATGTGCCACAACTATTACAGTTCGGTTTTTAAAAAACTGAATCAGGTTCTGCATTATTATCAACTCATTTTTAGCATCCAGCGCATTGGTTGCCTCATCGAAAAAGAGATAATCAGGGTTCTTGTATATCGATCTGGCAATCAGAATCCGTTGCTTTTGACCTGTACTTAATCCATGTCCATCACTGCCAATTCTGGTGGCATAACCCAATGGAAGTGATTCAATAAAAGATCCGATATTAGAAGAATTAACCGCGCTTTCAATCTTACCAGAATCGGGAATTTCATCTCCAATACCAATGTTACCGGCAATAGAATCGGAAAAAATAAAGCCCTCCTGCAATACTACTCCACAACTTTTGCGCCATTGCTGCTGACTGTAGCGATCCAGATTAACTCCACCCAACGATATATCTCCTTCAACAGGTTTATAGAAGCCAAGAATCAGTTTTACAAGTGTACTTTTTCCACTTCCGCTGGATCCCACTATGGCAGTAATCTTATTCGCGGGGACCACAAGATTAATATCCTTCAAAACCTTTGGAGATCCAGGGCCTTCATATTGAAAAGTAACGTTTTTCATGACAATATCTTTCCCCTGCGGTATCTGGGTTATTTGCATTTTACCGGGATCTTCCTCATCTTCTTTATTGTTAATTTCGCCTAATCTTTCCAAAGATATTTTAGCATCCTGCGCTGACTGTACAAAACCAATAAACAATTGAATAGGTGCATTTAACTGACCGATAATGTACTGTACAGCCATCATCATCCCAAGAGTCATATCTCCGGAAACAACAGCCCTGGCAGTCATGAAAGAGATAATAATGTCCTTGGTCTGATTTATAAAAGTTCCTCCGACCATCTGGTTCTGATTAAGAAGAAGCCCTTTAATATTTACTTTATATAATTTAGCCTGTATCCGCTCCCATTCCCAGCGTTTTTGTTTTTCACAATTATTAAGTTTTATATCAGCCATTCCTGTGATCAATTGAACAATATTACTTTGATTTGCAGATGCTTGCTGAAAGCGCTTGTAGTCAAGTGTTCTGCGCTTTTTAAGGAATAGCAAAACCCATCCGATATAAAGGATACTTCCAATAAAAAATACCAGCAGGATACCCGGATGATAGGTGGCCATTATAACAGTATAAATCACCAAAGTAATGGTAGCAAACAAGATATTGACAAGTGAATTGGTAAGAAAAGTCTGAATTCTACTGTGATCACCCATTCGTTGCATGATATCTCCTATCATCCTGGAATCAAAGAATGAAATTGGTAATCGCATCAGTTTGATCAGAAAATCGGAGATCAGGGAAATACTAACTCTGGTAGTGACATGCAGCATAATCCAGTTTCGGATCATCTCATTGGCTGTCTGGCCGAAAGTCAGCACTAGTTGAGCAATTAATACCAATCCAATAAAACTCAAGTCACTGTTGCCTATGCCGTAATCAACAATCGATTGGGTCAGGAATGGGAAAATCATGCTCACAAAACTTCCTGTTAACATCCCAAGAAGCAGTTGAATAATGAATTTACGATATGGCCGTAAATAGCTAAATAAGTAACTATATCGTTTTACATTCTCGTTTTCAGGCTCTTCATTATAAAACCCGGGAGACGGCTCTATCAGCAACGCCACACCTTCCTTGCTGTGCTCGGACCAACAATTTAAAAACTCAGACTTACTATATTTTAACAGGCCTTGCGCCGGATCTGCTATATGAACAACATCGCCTTTACCCTTTTTCCCTGGGAAAAGTGTGAACTTTCCTTTTCGGGTAATTGAAGTAACGACTACAAAATGATTTTGTTTCCAATGGACAATACATGGGAGCGACACTTCATCTCTAAGCTGTTCCCATGTTATGCGCACACCTCTGGTTCTAAACCCTAAATTCTCGGCAGCGTCGCTAAGACTCAGCATTGATATGCCTTCACGGGTCGTGTGCGAAAGGTTTCGCACCTGCTGCAGTGAATAACTCCGACCAAAGTACTTTGCAATCATGCGCAAGCAGGAAGGCCCGCAGTCCATAGCGTCAAGTTGCCTGAAAAAAGGAAATTGCATGGTTAATCCAATAATAGATGTTCAGGTAAATTTCAGCAATAAAACCTACCAAGATCCTTTAATTCATAATGGTTAGGTCTTAATTCCTGAATTGTAAAAGTACGTTAAAAATAGTCTTAGACACTGACCTAAACCACAAGTAATTAAATATTCAAATAGTTTTATAAATTATTTAAAGAAAAAGAAAATTATAAAAATAAATAAGTAATTCGAAATCAGCACTATATATTTTGTACTTTTGTTTTTTACTAATTATCAATAATTTCATTGATTTATTTCTCTTTCCCAGGTAACAACTTTGAAGTAATACCTATTAATAGACAATTTAATCTAAAGATTAACTGTGATGAAAACTAAAAATTCCTTATCCTCAAAAAAAACAGGCTTAGAAGGTCAGTTTAAAAGTTTGGACAATATCGAAATGAATAATCTAAGAGGTGGTGGTAGCCCCAAAGGTATTCCTCCGCTCCCTCCCTCAGGTGGTGAAGATTTTCCGATTCCAATGAGTGCCTCAAGTATAACTTTAGTAACGGTAAGTTATCAGCAATCAATTCCGGTTGTAACAACAGCTTCTTAATTTAGTCTATCTTTCTGGAATTTAGTTGCTTGTAAATATTTTTTAATATACAGGTTGTATTTCTTATAGAGGTACAGCCTTTTTTGCGGCCACACGATTTTTTCAGAATGTGCAAGGTTTCTATTGTATTATTTTTACTCTGTTTAGTTTTCATATTCGCCAATTGCCCAGTAAAACCAGGGATTAAATTTCAAATAATTAGAAATCAGAAAATTTCTATCTCTATCAATCTTATAATCGATCAACAAATTCTTATCTTGCCGGAGAATAATTGGGGCAAATTTATCTCCGGACATGAAGTATTTGAAACAAATTTTTATTATATTTTTCTGTTTTCTGAGTCTTAATTTGACTGCACAACATTCGGAAAAGGATAGTGTCAAAGCTGTTTTTACAGCATACGATACTTTTATAAAAGGAGGACGTCTTAAAGAAGCTGTAAAATGCTTGTCTGGCCTCTTAAGTTCTAACACCCAATTATCCCTAACAACAAAACTCGCAATAAATAATAACCTGGGTATACAATACAAAAACCTAGGTCAATATGAGATGGCCCTAAGATATTATGACAAAGCCGAATCAATATACCTGAATAACAATTTCCCTGAGAATTCATTTTTAATCAGAATTTATGGCAATAAAGTGAATATCTACCTCTTGCAGGGAGATTTTCACAAAGCGCTGGATTACTGTGAGAAAGCAATCCGAATTGTTACCGAAAGCAGTCAGGAAGAGGTATCCAAGCAACAGTCTATTTCATCTTTATATCTAAATACGGGAATTGCAAATTATCATTTAAACAATTTCAAAGAAGCTTTATGGGCATTTCAAAAAAGTACTTATTTAAAAAACAAATATAACTTACCCGGGAAGGATATTTTATATAAGCAACAGGCCATAACTTACACAAAGATAGGGAACAAACTTCTGGCGGATAGATATTTTAAACTCAGTATAAAGCAGTCGGAATCCGGTGATAGAAGTTCCTCAACTAGTCTGGCAAATGTTTATCTTGAGTATAGCAACTTTCTAATGGCTGTCAATGAAAAGAATAAGGCATTCTCTGCGATTCAAAAAGCATTGAAAATCAACCTCAGCAGTTTTGGTGAAAAGAATCACTTTACCTCAAATTGTTATCAATTAATGGGCGACTACTTTTACTGGGTTATCAAGGATTATTCAAAAGCGCTAATCTATTATCAGAAAACCCTGGTATCAGGTTCTAAAGACTTTAATGATCCTGACATTAAGGCTAACCC
>TBL_comb47_HYPODRAFT_10000618_pt1 | contig 46817 bp, 42 predicted proteins | sample TroBogypolimnion_40_FD_10682 | JGI IMG/M metagenome (IMG submission 10682)
TTCCGCCAGCTTGCCCATCCCCAGATTCTGCCGGCGCAAAGCCGCCAATTCATACCGTTCCTCCGTACTTAATTGATGATATTTCACCCACCAATTCTGTCGCACTCGCAACTTGAATCCAAGCCCCAGATAATCAGTCCAGTGCCAACCGCCATTGCGAATAAACCACTATGCTGATTTTGTTCAGTCAAATAATCTGAATATGAATTATATCCTAACGACTTGGCAAGCGACTCATCTTCCACGCTTCTTTGAAATCCGATGTTCTTCCATGTGCTATCTTCAAGTTCTTCCGCTTGATGACGTGCCCCCAAAAGAGTCAGTAGTCCGATGCCGCAAACCACAACGCCAGTCCACCCACGTTTCCCAATTTTGGGGAATTTCTTTTTTGCGTCGTTTTGTGTGCTATTCATAAGCGTAGCATTTGAGGTTAAAAACTTGGAGTGCAAGCAATCCACAAACCTGCACATATTGCAAAGTCATCCATCGCCATAAGCGCATTGGAATTGAATTGAATTTTCACTCGACACATGATTGGCGTATAGATTTCTGTCGCCGAAAAAACAACACTGCCATCATTTTTGCAGGCGTAGTAATTTGGGATGATTTGTCGCAACAGCGTCCGCACAATGCTATACAATTTGTTTTTTTCTTGGACTACACCCAATTCAGAACGCTTGGCGTCAAGAAGGCGAATGGTTGGGGAAACTCGCCCTTCAATTACGAAATATCCAAACGGTTCTGCCGCCCCACCTTTATGGAGTGAATACTCTGCTTTGTCTCCATACCCAGTTTTCCCCGCAACGGGTTTCATGGTGATTGCATCGCCGCCCCGTCCTGATGTTGGTTGTAAAATTATTTCTTGCGGGTCTTTCAATGTAAATTTCACCTTTGCCGTGTAGGCGTTCTGCCCATTGACCGAAACCGAATAATCGCTTGATAGGAAGGACGGGCGTTTAATTTTTATGGTATTCATATTGTATTTTCTGCGCTTACTGAAAGAAAAAAACAAATTGGCAAAAATGAGTCAAGTAAAAAAGGGGACTATAGTCCCTGTTAATATAGATTTTGCGAATGGCAGACTGACAAAGTGATAAAAAAAGATTTGGCAAAATCATTTGGCGTCGTGCTACGTAACCGCAGAAAGGCGGCAAAAATGACTCAGGAGATATTGAGTGAGCGAGCGGATGTGGATGTAAAAATGATAGGTCGGATTGAAACTTTTATTCGGAATCCAAGTTTGAATTTGGCAGACTCACTAGCAAACGCTCTCGGTGTTTCTTTATCAAAAATGATAAGTGAAGCGGAAGAATTGAGGTGGGAATCAGCGGCAAAAAAGGGAAAGTAATCGGCAGCGGTGGCGTCCTGACAATCCTGACAAAGTCTCCTCCCATATAAAAACTCGCAACGCTGTTAAAACAATCCTGCAATCCGCATGTGAAACACCGATGCGATAATCAAAACTCACGGAACCATTGTAAATAAAGGCGTTCCACGGTCTTTTTATAAAAAACAATGTGATTACATTGTCTGCGTTTTAAAAAATCCGTTCTACGGATCAGCAGGTTTCAGGTTCAACTCCTGATGGGTGCACCACTTTTCCCTCGAAAAGTGGTGATTTCCTTGACTCCCGCACAAATTCCGCACAAATTCCGCACAGATTTCGCAGGAATTAATCGTTCCCAAAATGCGATTCCCCAGGATCATCCGCCATCGCAAAGCCGAGGTCACTGTCTACGGCAAGAAGAAGAATTACCCCTTTTACCGAATCGCCTACCGGGCAGATGGCAAACGCCAGATGAAAAACTTTGCCAAGCTCAGCGAAGCATTGGCTGAGGCCAAGGAAAAGGCAAAAAAACTGGCTGAGGCTCATCCCATCGTCGCGTTGAGTGCCGCCCAAGCCAGGGACGCAATTACGGCGTTGCAAATGCTCGACGCATTTCGCCCAGAAGGCCATCGGATCACTCTGTCAACTGCCGTATTGGAATTCATCGAGGCATCCAAAAAGCTTGGAAGTCGAAACCTTCGGGAAGCCGTTGAGAAATTCATGCAAACCGAGGCTGTGGTGAAGCAGATAAGCGTATCGAAAGCAGTCGAAGATTTCATCGAAGTTCGGAAACATCTCAGCGAAGCAAAGGATGGAAAACGAGCTCAACTCTCGCCGACGTATGCCAGCAACATTAAGACTTGGTTGAAGGATTTTGCCGCAACGTTCGTCGGAACTTTGCTTTGCGAGCTGACCAAAGATCACCGGCACCGCCCCGCCCACGCGGCGGCTTGCCGCTTGCCCCGCTGGAAACGATGAATCCGGCGGCAAATCGCGGCGGCACGAATGCCGTTTTAACGGCAGATTAAACCGCAAATTTACCCGGTTTAACCGGGGGGACAGATCGGACTTGTTTTAACGCCCGCGAATGGGCGCGTGATTTCTTTTGCCTTGATTCTTGGAACTCTCACGCTTAAAAAACGCACAGAATCAAAATTCTTTTACACTGTTCGTGTTCCGTCATCAGGCTAACTTGTGAATTATTTCACTGCCCTAGTTATGGGTTACTAATTTCCTCTAGTGGTATGGGTTCCGACGGGGGGCGGCGACTCATTCCTCGAACAAGGCTTGGGCGAACTGCTTGGCGTCGAAGGGCTGGAGATCATCGGGTTGTTCACCGAGGCCGATAAATTTAATCGGCAAGCCGAGTTCTTTTTGAATGGCCACCACCATGCCACCTTTGCTGGTGCCGTCCAGTTTGGTCACGATAAGACCAGTCAGCGGTACCGCCTTGTTGAATTCGCGGGCTTGGTTCAGGGCGTTCATGCCGGTGCTGCCGTCGAGCACGAGCAGCACTTCATGCGGCGCGCCGGGGAGTTGTTTGCCGATGACGCGGTGTAGTTTCAACAATTCCTGCATCAAATTATGCTTCGTGTGCAGCCGGCCGGCCGTGTCTATGAAAAGGTAATCCGCCTTCCGCGCGTGGGCGGCCGTCACAGCGTCGTGCGCCACGGCGGCAGCATCTGCACCATAGGCGCCGGCAATAACCTCGACGTGCAGGCGCGTGCCCCAGAGTTTGAGCTGCTCAATCGCCGCCGCGCGGAACGTGTCGCACGCGGCGAGCAAAGCGGTTTGGTGGCGCGACTGAATGAGGTGGGCGAGTTTGGCGCTCGTGGTGGTCTTGCCCGTGCCGTTCACGCCCACGATGGAGACGATGGTCGGTCCGCTCGCGGCCTTGCGTAGCGCGGGCTGGTTGGCGGAAAGACTTTTTTCAATCTCAGCGCGGGCGATGGCGAGGTAATCGAGACCGGCGCTACCTTGCGATTCGTAGGCCAGTTTAACGGCGGCCACGATTTGCTGCGTCATCGCCATGCCGAGGTCGGCGGCGATGAGCGCGTGCTCGATTTCCTCCAGCGATTCGGCGGTGAGCTTGGGCGAGCGCGTGATGATGCGCTTGATTTCGTGCGTGAGCTTGGCGTGCGTTTTGGCGAGGCCAGCCTTGAATTTGGCAAAAAGTCCCATGAATTATTTCTGCTTTCCGCGTGCCGCTTTCCGCTGGTCGCGCGCGGCGTGAAGTTTTTCGACGTGGCTGTACGGCAGGCGGACCGTGCCGATGAGTGGCCGGGCTTTGCTGTAGCCGTGACAATCACTGCCGCCGGTGACGAGCAGATGATATTGCTCCGCCAGTTCCAGATAACGCTCGGCCATCACGGTGGAATGCTTGGTGTGAAAACATTCGATGCCGTCCATCCCGGCGGCGACAAGCGCGGGAATGATATTGTCCGATCGGTTCAAGCCGGGATGCGCGATGACCGCGAGGCCGCCGGCCTGATGAATCAGCTCCACGCTTTCCAGCGCGGACATTTTGGTTTTGGGCACCCATGCGGGCCGGCCTTTTTTCAAAAATCGCTCAAAAGCTTCGTCGAGGCTGCCGATGAGTTTTTCCTTCACCAGCGCGCGGGCGACGTGCGGGCGGCCGGGCGATTTGCAGTTGGCCAGCGCGAAAACGGCCTCAGCCTGGAGGGGCACGCCCTGGCGGTTCAGCGCGGCGACCATTTCGTGAATACGATTTTGCCGGACGGTCTGAAATTTGGCGAGCGTGTCCAGCAGCAACTGGTTTTGCGTGTCCAGAAAATAACCGAGAATGTGTACCTCCGTGTCGGCGTGCTCGGCGGTGAGTTCCGTGCCGGCGATGAATTCCATGCGCACGGCTGTCGCCGCTGCCGCCGCGCGAGCGCAGCCTTCCACCGTGTCGTGGTCGGTGAGCGCGAGGCACGCGAGGCCGTTCTTCTGAGCGTGCAGCACCAATTCCTCCGGCGTGAAGGTGCCGTCGGAAAACTGCGTGTGCAGATGGAGATCAGCGAATTTCATTTCCCGGAACGCGCCGGCCGGAGGATTTCGCCGCGGACGCGGTCGAGGATGCCGTTGACGAATTTTCCGCTGTCCTCGGTGGAAAACTTCTTCGCAATGTCCACGGCCTCGTTGATGCTGACCACGGGCGGAATGTCCTCGCGGTGCAGCATTTCAAAAATAGCCAGTCGCATGACGTTGCGGTCAACGGCGGCGATGCGGTGGAAATCCCAGTTTTTGCAATGTTTTTTGATGATCTCGTCAATTGCGTCGCGTTGCTGGAGTACGCCCTTGATGAGCGGTTCGGCGAAGAGCCGCGTTTCGGCTTCCTCGATGGTGGGCGGCGGCAATTCGGTTTTTTCGTTCCACTTGGCGGCTCCGGATTTTTCGTCCTCGATAGCGGCGGCGCGCTGGGAATTCCAGAACGTGGACAACTCCAGTTCGAGGTCGTCCGGTGGATTCAGATCGTGCTGAAACAGAAATTGCACTGCGCGTTCGCGCGCTTCGCGTCGTTTGCCCATAAAGCAGAGTCTAATGGCTAACGGCCAAAGTCTAAAGTCTTAAATCATGTGCGCGCCGGTTGCGCTGCCGCCGCGCGACTTTGGCCATTGGATTTTCGGCCGGAGGCTGGTATTTTTCGCGCATGAATAAAGTGACCAAACTTCTGCACACGCGCTATCGCGTGAATGATCTGGAACGCACGGTAAATTTTTATCGCGACGTTTTGGGCCTGGCTGAGATCAAGCGCCACAAGTCGCCGCGCGGTTCCGAGCTGGTGTTTCTGCAAACGCCCGGCAGCGAGGAATTGCTGGAAATTACTTATTACCCCGGCAGCGGCCCGGTGCAGGTGCAGCCCGATTTGACGCATCTGGCGTTTGAAGTTGAAAACCTGGAAAAATTTGCCCAACACCTCGCTGCGCACGGACTGAAATACTCCGACGGCCCGACGACCAGTTCCAATGGGACCACCTTCGCATTCATTGACGCGCCCGAAGGCTATGAAATTGAATTGATTCAGAAAAAACTTTAACGACGGTCTGTGACCGCCAATTTCACCACGGCAATCACACCGGGTCACGTCCTCTAAAAAAAATTAAAACAAAAAATTAAATCACATGAGCGTCCTTATCGTCGGCACCACGGCACTTGATTCCATCAAAACCCCCACCAAGGAAAATCCGCGTTTGCTCGGCGGCTCGGCCAGCCACGCAGCGGTCGCGGCCAGTTTTCTTTCGCCGGTAAAACTCGTCGGCGGCGTGGGCGAAGATTTTCCCAAAAAATACATTCAGCTCTACAAGAAGCACGGCATTGACCTCGCCGGCCTGCAAATTTTGCCCGGCAAAACTTTTCACTGGTCGGGTGAATACGAAGTCAATATGAACAACCGCCGGACGCTGGCGACGGAACTCGGCGTCATCGAGACCTTCCAGCCAAAATTGCCGGACGCTTACCGCACCACGCCGTTTGTGCTGCTCGGCAACATCGCGCCGGCGTTGCAACTCTCCGTGCTCGACCAGATGAAAAAACCGAAATTCGTCGTCGCCGATACGATGGATTTGTGGCTGAACATCGCGTTGCCGGATTTGCTGAAATTACTGCCGCGCGTGAACGGCTTTGTGCTGAACGACAGCGAGGCCGCGCAATTGACCAAAGAAGACAATATTTTTGTGGCGCTGAAGAAAATTCACCAGCTCGGGCCAAAATACGTCATCATCAAAAAAGGTTCGCACGGCTCAATCTTGTCCGGCCCCAAAGGCGTTTTCATCTGCCCGGCGTATCCGTTGCACACCGTCGAAGACCCAACCGGCGCGGGCGATTCGTTCGTCGGCGGCATGATGGGTTATCTCGCCACCGCCAAGGGATCGGTTGACGCCAACATCCGCCGCGCGATGGTTTATGGCAGCGTCACCGCATCATTTTGCTGCGAAGGCTTTGGCCTCAACCGCACCACCAAAACCAAGCGCGCCGACATTGAGAAGCGCGTGAAAGAATTGGAAAAGCTGACGAAATTCTGACCCGGCTTACAAGCTACGCATGACTTGCGCCATCGCCAGCGCGGTCTGCGCGGCTTCCGTGCCGCGATTGTGCGTCCGGTCGAGGCAACGTTCCTGCGCCTGCTGCTCGTTTTCCAGCAGCAGGACTTCGTGAATCACCGGCACCTCGTAGTCCGTCTGGATTTGCACCAGCGCCAAACTCACCGCTTCGCCGATGTGCTGCGCGTGCGTCGTGGCCCCGCGCAAAATGACGCCGAGGCAAATGATGCCGGCGAGCGTTTTTTTATCCGCCCCCCAATTCGCGCGCGCCAGTTTGGCGGCGACGACGGGGATTTCGTACGCGCCCGGCACGCGGACCACCTGTACTTTGCCGCCGGCGCGCAACAGTTCTTTTTTCGCCGCCGCCAGCATGGCATTCACATAACGGGCATTGTATTGCGACGCGACGATGGCGAAATGACCGCCAGTTTGGCGCGCGATTTTTTTCTGCACGGGCTGTAACATGGGTAAAATATAATCACAATAACGCTGGCCGACACCAATAATTTTTTCGGTTCGCTGAAAACACCAGTGGACTTTGCGCGCAAACTTCACAACCATTCTCCGCAGCCCCGGCTGGCCGGCGGCGCCTAATGACGCGGACCACCAACGATTTGCTCAAAGCCACGTCGCGCTCGTTCTATCTGACGCTGCGCGTGTTGCCGGCTGCCGTCCGCCCGCAAATCGGCCTCGCCTATCTGCTGGCGCGCACGACGGACACCATCGCCGACACGGAAATCCTCCCGCTGGCCCAGCGTCTCGACGCCTTGCAACGATTGCGCGCCCGCATTCTCGGCACATCCGCCGACCGGCTGGATTTCGGCGGGCTGGCGGCGCACCAAACTATTTCCGCCGAAAAAATTCTGCTCGAACAAACCGAGGCCAGCCTCGCGCTGCTGTCTTCGCTCACCGCGCCGGATTTGGCCTTGGTGCGCGCGGTGTTGGCGACGATTACCAGCGGGCAGGAACTGGATTTGCAGCGTTTCGCCGGCGCGACGGAAGGAAAAATTATCGCGTTACAAACCGCTGCCGAATTGGACGATTACACCTATCGCGTGGCTGGCTGCGTGGGCGAATTTTGGACGCAGATTTGTCGCGCGCATTTATTTCCGCAGGTTTGGCTGGATGAAAAACAATTTCTCTCCGACGGCATCCGCTTTGGCAAAGGGTTGCAGTTGGTCAATATTCTCCGCGATTTGCCGGCGGATTTTAGCAACGGCCGTTGCTACTTGCCGCTGGAGGAATTGGCACCAATCCGTTTGACGCCGGATAATCTGCTCGCGCCGGAGCACGAAAAAACATTTCTCCCGCTGTTCCACCGCCACCTCGACGCGGCGGAAGCGCAGCTCGCGGCCGGCTGGCGCTACACCAACACGCTGCCGTTCGGGCAATTGCGGGTCCGCTTGGCGTGCGCCTGGCCGGTGTTGCTGGGATCGCGCACGCTGAAAAAATTACGCGCGGCGGATGTCGCAGCATTGCAGCGGCGCGTAAAAGTGTCGCGCGGTGAGGTGCGCGCCGTGATTTTTCGGTCGCTGGCCTGCTGCTGGTGGCCGGCGGCGTGGCGGAAATTATATTAGCCGCTTGCAAAAGCAGTTGCTTCCGGCGGGGATTTGGCGTAAAAGGCTTCATGCAATTTTCCAAAATTTCACTGCTGATCGGGGCTTTGGCGCTGGGCGGAACCGGTTTGGTCCGCGCCGAAGACACGCCGGCCCAAGCCGCCGCGCGCGCGGCACTCGAGGCCAAATTGAAGGAACTGGATTCCCAGCCGGCGGCGGCTCAACCTGTTGTTGCGCCGATTGCTCCTGCTGCCCCGGTTGCTGCGCCCCCAATCATTGTCACTGCGAAAGGCGTGACCAAGGCGCCCGCTGATAATGGCGATAATCCGGCCCAAGCCGCCGCGCGTGCCGCTTTGGCCGCCAAATATAAGGAATTTGAAAAGCAGTCCCAGTCGACACCAGCGGTTGCCAAACAAACTAAAGCGGAACAAGCGGCGGAGAAATTAAAAGCCAAACAAGCCGCCGAGCAAGCCAAGGCGGAATTGAAGGCCAAAAAACAAGCGGAACAACAGGCGGCGGCGCAAGCCGAAGCCGAACGCAAAGCCAAAAAGGAAGCCGAGAAAAAAGCGGTGTTGGCCAAAGCGGCGGCCGAGGAAAAAGCCAAACAGGAATTGAAGTTGCAAGCGGAGGCAAAGCAAAAGGCATTGGCTGAAGAAAAAAAGCGCGTAGCTGAGGTGGCCAAGGCCGAGTTGAAGGCCAAAAAAGATGCCGCCGCGAAAGCGGAGCAGGAATTGAAATTACAAGCCGAAGCCAAAGCGGTGCAACAGGCGCAGCAGAAGAAAATTGCCGCCGAGCGGGCCGCCGCCGTCGCCAAAGCCAAACAGGAAGCTGCGCAAGCGGCGGCGTTGTTAAAGAAACAGCAAATGGCGCAACAAAAGCGCGCAGCGGAACGTGCTGCCGCCGAAGCCAAGGCCAAGCAAGCGGCGGACAAACAGGCCGCCGTGGAAAAAGCTAAATTGTTGCCGCCCGAAGTAAAAAATTATCCGGGCAAAGAACTCGGCTTGCAGCCGATTCCCGCGCCGCCGTCGCCGCTGGGAGCAAGCAAAGCAGAACAACTCCAGTCGCTGTTGATCAAATACAAAGCTGATCAGTTGACGCCGGAAGAGTACCATCGCCAGCGCGCGGAAATTTTGGGCGCCCCCTGATTCGCGCCGTTTCATTTGCCCGCCGGACGTGCGTCCGGCGGGTTTTTATTTTTTCCGGGCGGCGCGATGAGAGAAATGTTGACGGCAACTTCGGATTAAACTATTTTCTGAAAAATAAGAAATGAAATTAGATCCGGTCATCGAGAAAGTGGTTTTACATTGGGGCGAAATGGGTGGGCGGTGGGGGATCAGCCGCATGGTGGCGCAAATCCACGCGCTGCTGCATTTTTCGCCTAAACCATTGGCGGCGGACGAAATTGTTGAGGCTCTTGGCGTAGCTCGCTCGCATGTCAGCAACAGCCTCAAAGAGCTGCAAACTTGGGGCGTCGTCAAGGTGGTGCACGTCATGGGGGACCGGCGCGAACACTTTCAATCTATCAAAGATGTCTGGCAATTATTTGAAATCCTGCTCGACGAGCGCAAGCGGCGTGAGCTGGATCCGACGCTGAAAATGCTCCGCGAAACGCAGGCGCAAATTAACGACGGGGTTCCGACTAATCCGCACACGGCGGCGCGCCTGCGCGAGATGCTGGAGTTTTTCGAACTGATGGATGGCTGGTTTGGTGAGGTTCGCCGACTGCCACTGGAATCCCGGGTTAAACTGGTCAAATGGGGCACGCGCATTCGCGGTTGGTTAAAGTAAATTTTTTTATCTTCTAGTGTCACAAAAAACAGAAATAACAGACATATGGAAAACAAAAAGGTTCACGCTGTCACCGGGGCGTTTGGCTATTCCGGTCGTTACATGGCGTCGCGGTTGCTCACGCAAGGGCAGCGGGTCGTCACGCTGACGAATTCGCCCGGCCGAAAAAATCCCTTTGGCGCCAATGTGGAAGTGCGTCCGTTGGCTTTTGGTGAGCCGGACCGGCTCGCGGCGGCGCTGGCGGGAGTGGACGTTTTGTACAACACCTATTGGGTGCGCTTCAATCATCGGTTGTTCACCCATGCGCAGGCGGTGGAAAACACCCTGGCGTTGTTGGCAGCGGCGCGGCGCGCGGGCGTCCGGCGCGTGGTGCATGTGAGCATCACCAATCCGGCGGAGGATTCGCCGCTGGAATATTTTTCCGGCAAGGCGCGGCTGGAACGGGCACTGTGGGAGAGCGGGCTGGGGTACGCGATTTTGCGGCCGACGGTTTTGTTCGGGCGCGAGGATATTCTCATCAACAACATCGCTTGGGCGCTGCGGCGATTTCCGTTTTTTGCCATTTTTGGCGACGGCGCTTACCGCTTGCAGCCGATGCATGTGGATGATTTGGCCGAACTCGCGGTGCAGCATGGCCGGGGCACCGAGAATGTTGTGGTCAATGCCATTGGTCCGGAAACGTTCACGTATCGCGAATTAGTACAGGCAGTCGGCGAAGCGATCGGACGACGGCGCTTGCTGGTCAACGTGCCGCCGGGCGTGGGCTGTTGGCTCGGCCGAATTTTGGGAGCGTGCCAGCGCGACACGTTCATCACCCGGGAAGAAATTCGCGGCTTGATGGCGGAATTGCTGTACGTCAAAACACCGCCGACTGGCTCGACGCGATTGACGGCATGGATGAAGAAAAATGCCGCCACGCTCGGGCTGCGCTACGCGAGCGAACTGGATCGCCGCCGCGACCGGGAGCGTCCGTATTTTGGAACTTGATGACCAGCGAGCTTGCCGGCGCCCGCCGGGTTTGGCATCCTTTTACTCGGCTGTCGCGGACAACCAGCCACGAACAAACACCGCATGCATTCAGAACTTTCCCATTTTGCCACGCGGCTGCGCGACCAGCTTGCAGCTGCGCCGCTGGCGTTCTCGCTGGCGAAATTTTCCACGTTGGCGCTGGAATTGTTTGCGCTGCAATTTTGCCACAATGCTGCCTACCAAAAAATCTGCACGGCGCGTGGCGCGACGCCGGACCGTGTAACGCATTGGTCGCAAATTCCGGCCGTGCCGACGGCGGCTTTCAAGTGGTTGGAACTTACCAGTCTTGCGCCGGCAGCGCGCACGGCGGTATTTCATTCCAGTGGCACGACCGCGCAACAGGCCAGCCGCCATTTTCACAGCGCCGAATCGCTGGCGGTTTACGAGGCGTCGCTGTGGCCGTGGTTTGCCGCCAACGTTTTGGAAAATTTCCCCGGCACGAGTTCACCGCCGGAACTGATAATTTTGACGCCGCCACCAGCGGCGGTGCCGCATTCTTCGCTCGTCCACATGTTTGAATGTGTGCGGAAAGCAATGCGTCGTCCGTTCGCCGCCGGCGCGGATGCAAAGTTTTTCGGCCAGCTAGCGGCGGACGGCGCGTGGACGCTGGATTTCCCGGCCACATTGGCGGCGCTAGAAAATGCCGTGGAAACCAACCGGCCACAACCGCTATTGCTGCTTGGCACGGCTTTTTCCTTCGTGCATCTGTTGGATTTTTTGGCGGAAAAGAATTTGACGCTGAGGCTGCCTACGGGTTCGCGGGTGATGGAAACCGGCGGCTATAAAAATCGTTCCCGCGTTTTGCCCAAGGCCGAACTGCACGCGCTCATCACGGCGCGGCTTGGCGTGTCGCCGGAAAATATTCTCTGCGAATACGGCATGAGCGAACTGAGTTCGCAGGCTTACGACGCGCGGCGGCAATCGGCGGGCGGCTTCCAATTTCCGCCGTGGGTGCGGGTGCAAATTATTTCGCCGGAAACCGGTGGCGAAGTGAACCTCGGTGAAACCGGATTGCTTCGCGTGTTGGATTTGGCGAATGTCTTTTCCGTCGCCGCAATCCAGACCGAGGACTTGGCCGTTCGCCGCGCGGACGGCTTTGAACTGGTCGGCCGCGCTGTATTGGCCGAGCCGCGCGGCTGTTCGCTGATGAACGCGTAAAATCGTAAAGCCAATATTATCCCTCGAAAAAATTGTGAACCTACCCAACTTTTTTCTGGCTGACCTGCCTGCCGAGGCGACCCTCTCGCCGGCGATGATTGCCGAGGCGTGCCACAATTTGAAACAGCACCACGAGAAATATCTGGCGGTGCGGACAACGGATGAAATAGTAAAAATCCTTTGTGAAGTCGGCGCGGATTGGTTGTTGCCGGAAAATAAGTTTCGCCGGCTTGCGCTGCAACATGGTCCGGCGGCAACAGGTTTTTCCGCCGCCGTGCTCGCCCGCGGACTGGACGATTTTTTCGGGCGGTTTACGCCGGAAAATTTTTCCGCGCTGCTGGCGGCGGAATTGGGCGGCGCTGCCAGCGTCACGGATTTTCCCCCACGATTGCCGGCAGACGCTGTGGCCGGCGGTCATTATTGGCGCGGTCCGGAATTTCTGGTGCACATCGCGGCCGGCAATCTGCCGTGTCCCGCGTTGATGAGCTTGACGCTCGGACTGCTGACGCGGTCGGCGCAGTTCATGAAATGCGCGAGCGGCGCGGCGTTGCTGCCCCGGCTGTATGCGCATTCGCTGTATGCGGCCGACCACAAACTGGGGTCGTGCCTGGAAATTGCCGAGTGGCGCGGCGGCAACCGGGCGTTGGAAACAGTTTTGTTCCAGGCGGCGGATTGCGTGACAGCGACTGGTAGCGATGAAACGCTGGCGGCCATTCGCAAGGAATTGCCCGCCAAGGTGCGGTTTCTCGGCTATGGGCGGCGCGTGAGTTTTGGGCTAATCACGCGCGAAGTGCTGCGCGAGGAAACGGTCGCGGAGGTTATTTCTCGAGCAGCGGACGATGTGATTGCGTGGGACCAAAATGGCTGTCTGTCGCCGCATGTTTTTTATGTGGAGGAACGCGGGCAGGTGGAGTCGGATCAATTTGCGGCGCGACTGGCCGCCGAATTATCCCGGCGCGAAGCCGCCGCGCCGCGCGGGACTATCGCGGTGGCGGCCGCTGCGGAAATCGCTTCGCGCCGTGCGATTTATGAAACCATCGCGACGCATCGGGCGGATGCAAAGATCTGGTCCAGTCCGCATTCGACCGCGTGGACGGTGGTGTTTGAGCACGAAGTGCGTTTTCAGTTTTCTTGTTTGCACCGGTTTATTTACGTCAAGCCGGTGCCGGATTGGGCGGCAGTGCTGCGTGGCGTGGATGAAATTCACGGGCAGGTTTCCACGGTGGGCATCGCGGCGGCACCCGAGCGATTGGCCGATTTGGCACGACAATTTGCGCGCTGGGGCGCTCCGCGGATTTGTCTGCTAGGCCGGATGCAACGACCGCCGTTGACGTGGCGGCATGATGGTCGTCCGGCGCTCGGCGATTTGCTCACTTGGACCGATTTTGAATTATGAAAATGGAATTGCGAAAAACGTTTCAATTTGAAGCGGCGCATTTGTTGCCGTTGCTGCCGCAGGATCACAAGTGCCGGCGGCTGCACGGTCACAGCTTTAGCGTGGAAATTGTGGTGGCCGGCGAATGCGATCCGCAGCTCGGCTGGCTGATGGATTACGCGGACATTTCAGCGGCATTCAAGCCGCTGTGGGAAAAATTGGATCATTATTATTTGAACGAGATTCCCGGGTTGGAAAATCCAACGAGCGAAAATGTGGCGGCGTGGATTTGGCGGCAATTGAAACCGCAGTTGCCGCTGCTGGCAGAAATTGTTGTGGCGGAGACCTGTACCGCACGGGCGGTATATCGCGGGGAATAATTCAAAACCTACTGGCAGATCACTGCGTCACGGCGTGGTGATGCGTAAAATCAGGCCGTTGGTGACGTGCAGTGTGATGCCGTAGATTTGGACATTGGTGGTGACGCCGGGGAGTTGGGACGACAAGATCGGACCGGTGTAATTGGTGGTCGAGCCGGCTTGCACGGCGTAGTTAGCCTGCAAAGCATTGCTGGCTTGAGCGACCATACCGGTGACGGACCGGCCGTTTATATTGGTGAGGCCGGTACCGTTGCCGGTGAACAAGCTGCTCGTGTAGTTGGGGAAATTAATGGTGTTGTTGGTGCCGAAGACTTGGATGCCAGTGGCGGAGCAGGGCAGGGACTCAAAAGTGACGGTGGAGCCGGTGGTACCGGTGACGATGGCGATGTTGGTGGAATTATAGGGCGTGAAGGCATAGCCGCCGCTGAGGTTGACGGTGGCGTCCACAATTCGAATGGCTGCGCCGGCGGTGTTGGTGTACTTGCCCGGTTGGTAGATGATTTCAGAATTTTGAATATCCCAGACGCCGCCGGTGATTTCGACCGTGTTTTGCTGTCCACCAATCAGGGTGCTGTGATAAATTTTTCCGCTCGCGCCGTTCACCAACACCATGTCTTCCGGCGATGTCCAGTAAACGTGGTCGAGAAAGATGAAGATGTTGGTGCCGGGGTGAAAGAAGCCGTCGGCAAAATTGTAGAGCGAGCAGTCATGGAGGCCGAGGTAATTGTTGGTGCCATTGCCGTAATAATTGCCACTGATGCCAAAGGAGAACAGTGGTGTATTGGCGGTGACGTCGTTGGAAATGGTGCCGCCATAGAGGTTAAGGGAGGCGGGATAAAAGGTGGTGTTGTGGGCGGGACCGATTTGATTGCCGATTTGGAAAAGACCGGTGCGGGAGCCGGCGTTGAGGGCATCGCCATAAATGGTGGCGCCGTAGTTGTAAATGTTAATGGTGCCAATGTAGGAGACGGCTTGGGTGGTGATGGTGTAGGTGGCGCCGGGGTAATGGTAAATCCAGACAGGCGCGGCGAACGCATTGGTGCTGAGGAGTGCCATGACAGAGTAATCGGAATCGAGCGGGGCATTGTAACTGCCGGTATTGGTAGGATTGCCCCAAGGCGCGACACAAAAAACTTTGTTGCCGGCGGGCAGGTTGGTTAGCACGTTGCCGCCCGTCGCGTTCACGACGCCCGTGAAACTGCCGCCGTTGGTTACTAATGTCGCCGGCAATTGTGGCGCAGTCAGGGTGCCGGTGATGTTGGCCGCCGCGACCCCGTTCGCACTTGTGGCGGAGCCGGCGTTCGCCGCATACATGGCATAAGGCGTCGGCGTCAGACGTTGCCGTGGACTCAAAGTGGTGAACGTGCTGCTGCCGTTGGTACGCACGCCGATTTCCAACCAGCGAGCCAAACCGGGAAACTGGCCGCCAAAATCCAGCGTGACGGTGAACAGTCCATTGCTGACGCCGGTGGCGGCGTTGGTGAGGCTGCTGCCTTGTTGCACACCGTTCGTGAGGTTGTCGAACAGGGAGAAGCGCAGATCGTAGCTGCCATTAGCCGCCGTCGTACCTGTGGTTAAACGCCCTTGATAGGTGAAGGCCGTGCCTTGCGCCGTCGCCAGTCGCGGATGCAGCAGTAACAGTACCCCGCACCAGAAGGAAAAACTAGTCAACCGCAAGCGACTCAGAAGCTGGATTGGCATGGATGGTAATTATCGGAATTTAATTCGGCTGGCCAATCTTTTTTTGTTTTGCATCAAATTCAATCAAATACCTTGGAAAAAATCTAAAAAATAATTATAACCAAGCGCTTTAGTGTATCTAATATAGCATGTTTATGCCCCTATCCGTTTTGCGCGGATGCGGTATCTTGCAGCGCTTAATGACGCCACTCGAAATCGAACGCGCCGAAACAACCGTTTGCCCGCCGGAAATTGCCCGCCAGTTGCCTGCTGCCGGCGCGCATTGCGCGGTGGAACGTTGCATCAATGATCAGGTTTTGTTTGTGCAATGCGCCCGCGCTATTTATTGCGCCTACCAAGTTCCCTTTGGCAACGGCTGTATTTGCAGCAATCCGCTTCGGTTGGAAATTTACCAACGCAGGAGCATTTGATTTTTTACGCCGTTGCCCGCCGGAAAAATTTTCCGCGCGGTTCAACCTTTGGCGGCATGAAGTTCGCCGTTCACCTTCGTCAACCCTTTCAGCAGCGCCTCCCAATCCGCTTCCGTGGTCTCCCAGCCGGCACTGAACCGCACCGACCGCACGGCGTGCGCGGCTTTGTAGCCCATCGCGGACAACACATGCGACGGCTCTTCTTTGCCGGTTGTGCAAGCGGAACCGGTGCTCACCGCGAAGCCCGCCTTGTCAAGGCGCACCACCCATTGCAGCTTGCGATCGCCGTCCGGCATCAAGGCAGAAACGGTATTCCACAGGCGCGGCGATTGGCCGCCGACGATGCTCGTGCCCGGCAGCGCGCGGAGAAATTCCCGTTCAAAATTATCGCGCCAGACGCCGCGCAAAACATGTTCGCCGCGCGCAATCTGTTTTTCGCGGGCGGTTAGCGCGGCCATCATCGCTGCGATGATGGCGACGTTTTCCGTGCCCGCGCGCCGGCCGCCTTCCTGTTTGCCGCCGTGCAGCAGCGGCGTGAGCGCGCTGCGATGCGGGATTTTCAAAAAGCCCACGCCGCGCGGGCCGCCGAATTTGTGCGCCGCACCGCTGACGTAATCGCATTCGCCCAAGCCTTTCAGCGGCAGCTTGCCGATGAACTGCACGGCGTCGGTGAAGAACGGAATTTTGTATTGTTGGCAAATGGCGCGGGCTTCGCGCCACGGCTGGATGACGCCGGTTTCATTGTTCGCGGCCATCACCGCCACCAAACCGGGCCGCGTGTCGGCGAGTTCGGCGGCCAACCAGTCGAGGTCAATCACGCCGTCGCGCGTGACGGGGATCAAGCGGGCGCGTTTGCCGAAATAAAACTGCGCGGAATCCAATACGCACGGATGCTCGATGGCGGAAATCCACACTTCGCCGGTCGCGCCGAGTTGCTTCGCGAAATGATGCAGCACCATGTTGTTCGCCTCGGTCGCGCCGCTGGTCCAGACCAGGTCGAGCGGATGGCAGCCGAGCAGCGCGGCCAGATTTTCGCGCGCCTCGGCGAGGGCGATGGCGGCCTTGGCGCCGGCCTGATGCATGGACGACGGATTGCCGCCGATCTGCTCAGTGACGTGCAACCACGCTTCGCGCGCCTCGCGCATCACGGGCGCGGTGGCGTTGTAATCGAAGTAAATCATCGGTCAGGCAATGATAATTGAGCGCGGGCGGCTGGCGAGAATTTTCAGCGCACCGTCGCGGGGCGGGACGCACGCGGTAAAATTGCGGCGGCAAATTTCCCGCGTGCAGTCTAGTCACCAACGCCAGCGAGGGACAACTCCTTCATCATGGCAGCGCAAAACGGCGCGGCGAGAGAATTAAAGCAGACTTACGCCGGTGAATGCTCGACGAGGGCGCGGACAATTTTCCGATGTGCGCTCGTGAAAGCCAGAGTCTGCAATTGCGCTGGCGTTTGCCACACACCGCCGCCGGCGGAAATTTTTTTCGTCGCCACCCTAAACACTTCCAGCGTGATGCGATAGCGTGTGATGGAATGTTTCACCGTGAGCAGCGGTTGGCAGTCGGTGGCCGTCCCGCCCAACTCCGTCCGGAAAATAGCCGCAACTGCCGCGTCCGCGCCGGCTTCGGCATTCGGAAATTCCCACAACTGCGCATTCACCCCGCCGGCTGGCCGCTGGCGGACGAGGAAGCGGCCAGCGCGTTCCACCACGAATGCCACATAACGACGCGCGGTCGTGGCGGTGCGCGCGCCAAGATTCGGCAATTCCGCCACGCGGTTTTCGCCGTGAGCTACGCACCACTTTTTCACCGGACACAGCGGGCACTGCGCGTTGCGCGGCGTGCAAATCAGCGCGCCCAGTTCCATCAACGATTGGTTGAGGTGGGAACACGAATTCTCTTCAAGCAAAGGCGCAGCGGCGCGAAGAGCTGAATCTTTCATTTGCGTGTCCAGCACTTGGGCGTGCGTCACCAGTTCCTCCGCCAATTGCCACAGCTTGGCATTCGCTGCTTTTTCCTTCGGATTTTCGGCCAGCCCGAAGATGCGGGTCAGCACGCGGATGACATTGCCGTCGAGAATGGGCGTTGGTTGGTTGAAGGCGATGCTGCAAATCGCTCCGGCGGTGTAGCGGCCGATGCCCGGCAGCGCTAACACTTCCTCGAATTTCTCCGGAAACCGATAGTCGGCGCTGCCGCCTACTAGTGGTTGCTTGCCGCCTTGCACAATCTGCTGCGCTGCCCGTTGCAAATTGCGGACGCGCGTGTAATAGCCGAGTCCCTCCCAAAGTTTGTGCAGTTGCTCCGGCCGGGCCTTTGCGGCGGCGGCAATCGTCGGCAGCTCGCGCAGCCAGCGTTCCCAAAAAGGGATGACCGTTTTCACCTGCGTTTGTTGGAGCATGATCTCTGAGACCCAAATGGCGTAGGGATCCCGCGTGCGCCGCCACGGCAGGTCGCGGGCGTGGACGGCGAACCACGCCAGCAACGGCGGCACCAGTTGCCGGGGTTGCGGTGCAAGCGAGGAAGGGGGACGGCGCATGTCGGGGCGGATTATTACTGGTGTCGGCGGGAATTCAATGCCATAGATATGAGGCTTCGGCTGCCGGTGGACGGCTTTGGGCTGGGCGGGGACCTGCTCCCGGCAAAGTGTTCAAAAAAAATTAAAAAATTGTTGACCCTGCCTTTGCAATCTGCGAGAGTTGCGCTGCACGCAGTTAAAAAACAACAACAAACACTACAGAAAAATGAAAAAAACACTACTGATTGCCGCTGCCGCGCTTGCAGCTGGCGTCATTACCTCCCAAGCGCAGGTCTATTCCCAAAACATCGTTGGTTATGTCAACATTCCGCTCACGGCGGGTGTGTTGCAGGTTGTCTCTCCCGCGTTGGACGCGGACGGCACGGGCACCAATAACACAATCTCGACCGTTTTTGGCACCAACAATGTTTCGCTCGGTGACTCTGTTTATGCTTACAACGGTACTGGTTACGATAGCTTGAGTTATTCTAAGCAGGGCCACGGCGCTTCGGCTGTAACAGGTTGGTTTTTGAATGGTTCACTTGCTAATAATTACGTTATTAACCCCGGCGTTTCCGTATTTTATTTGCCGTTTGTTAGTGAAACCAACACTCAAGTTGGAACAGTTCTTCAGGGAACCAATCTCGTGAATACCTATGTGGCTCCGGCTGGTGGTATTTCTTTGGTTTCGTCCATTGTTCCGATTGCTGGCGGTGTGACTACCACCTTGGGTTATACTCCGTCAATTGGTGATTCCATTTACGTTTATAACAACGGTGGCTATGATGCTTATAGCTATTCCAAGCAAGGTCACGGTGTCTCGGCTGTGACGGGTTGGTTTTTGAATGGTGTTCAGACGGAACCGAATATTCCGGTTGGAAGCGGTTTTTGGTTGTCGCCTTTCACGACCACTACTTGGACCCAGAGTTTCATTGCGCAGTAACCCCAATGATAAACAGTTAGTAATAAACAACTAAATAAAACAACTAATAAAACAAAAATGAAAAAACAAATTATTACGGCTCTTGCGTTGACCAGCTTGGCGGCTGGCGCTTATGCGCAAGGTTCAATCGCAATCAATTGGGCCGGTCCTAATGGTACGGGCATTACCACGCAAGGCGCTAATGCTACGAGCACTGCTAATGCCACGACTTGGTTTGATGGTACGGTTTCGCTGCAAATCTATTTTGCTCCGACGGCTACCGGTGCTCAGTTGAATGCGATTAACTCATATTTGAACGTTTCCGGTGGTGCGGCGTCTGCCATCGCGCTTTTGGGTACGGATGGCTTCGTGGAAGCTGAAACGACCACCCTCAAGGGCAGCACTGTTGGTGCGGTATCTGGATCTGTGACTGGTGGATCTTTAGCCTTTGCGTCGAGCATTGGTTTGTCCGCCGTTTCGGGACTGAATCCGGGTGCTAATGGATACATTGCCCTCGTAGCGACTGAACTTACGGCTACCGGCACTCCCAAATTGGGTGCGGCTGGCTGGCAAGGTGTCATCGCTTTCGCTAACAACGTTGGTGGCAACCCCAATGCGACGCCGACCCCTGGCACGCCTGCTAACCCGACGGGATGGAACACGCTCAACGAGAACCTCGTTCTCGCGCCTGCGGCTCCGGTTCCGGAACCCGCCACGATGGCTCTCGCCGCGCTCGGTGGTGCCTCGCTGCTCCTGTTCCGCCGCCGCAAATAATCTAAGTTAGAATTCACGAACCCCGCTGGCTTGCCAGCGGGGTTTTTTGTTTTTCAGTCGGCAAAACCTTAAAGTTCTCTGGGGAGCAAGACCGCTCGCAGGATTCGCCGGGAATTGCAGAAAAACAAATCTGTTCCCTGCTGCACCCACTACGGATTCGCCGGTTTGTCCTTTAGCCGACGCCGGAATGGGCTGGAAAATAAGAAAACGTGGCAAAAACAGGGTTTTTTGTGGTTTTTTAGAGATTTTCGCTTCTTGGGAAGTCATTTCCCAGTCTTGGAAAGTCGTTTCTCAGTCTTGAGAAGTCGTTTCTCAGTCTTGGGAAGTCGCTTCTCAGTCTTGGGAAGTCGCTTCTCAGTCTTGAGAAGTCGCTTCTCAGTCTTGGGAAGTCGCTTCTCAGTCTTGAGAAATCGTTTCCCAATATCAGATTGTCGTTGTATGACAGCGTGAAGTCGTTACGCGACATCGAGCTGTTGCAGTTCGAGAGTGGAAAATCACGGATTGAGACCGGTTAATCGTCGCTCTGGTTTGCCCTGGTTCGGTTCGATCAAGAGGAACCGAAGCAAACAAACGAACCGAAGTTGGAGCTTAGGAGATTGGCTGCTACCGCTTTGCGACCAGCCAATCCATCATTTGCCGGGTTAGCTTTGGTGGCAACCACCCAGAGCAGTCAATTGCCACCGGCAAGAAAGCAGCATTTGGTGCCCCGTTGCTTCCTCGGCGGGCTGGGCATTGCGATTGGCCAGCAACTTTATTTCGGATTTGGTGTTTCTTCAATCTATCATTATATTAACGCCATGAAAATTTCCGGACGAATCCTATACAGTCTTGCCTGCGGGCTGAGTCTGTCCGTCCTGCTCTCCGCCGTCGCGGCGGACACGGGCAATCCGTATGCCTTGATCGCCTCGCGGAATGTATTTGGGCTATTGCCGCCGCCGCCGCCGGTGGATCCGGCCAGCAATGAGCCGCCACCGGAGCCGCCGCCGAAAATCACGCCGAACGGCATCATGAATATTTTTGGCAAATTGCAGGTGCTCTTCAAAGTGGCCACCAAACCACCGGCCGGCCAGCCGCAAAAAGATGCTTCGTATGTGATGACGGAAGGCGAACGGCAGGATGAAATTGAAGTCGTAAAAATTGATGAAGCTGCCGGCGTGGTGACGTTTAATAATCATGGAACATCGCAGGAAATTGCGTTGATCGCCGCGAGCAACACCGGTTCTGCTTCCGCCGGTCCTGGTGGCCCCGGAGGTCCGGGAGGTCCGGGAGGTCTCGGCGGACTTGGTGGACCGGGAATGCCGGGCATGAATCCGGCAGCAATGATGATGGGTGCGCCGGGAATGCCCGGTGCCGGTCGTGGTGGTCCACCGTCTGCGGCTGGAGGATTTGGCGGCGGCCTCGGTAATGGCTTTAATGGCGGCGCTGGTGTTGGCAACGCGGCTCCGGATACTGCGGGAGTGGCTGGCAGCGCGGGCGGCGCGTATTCGCCGCGCAATGTCACGCCGGAAAATGCGCTGTCACCGGAAGCGCAAGTGTTGTTGATGGAAAAAGCGCGGCTGGACAATCAAGAGGCGGTGACTCAAGGCATCATGCCGCCATTACCGCCCACGGCCATTACGCCATCCGATGCCACGGGAGTCGGCGGGAAACCGTTAGTCACCTTGCCACCGGTGCCCGGTCACTGATGTCCGTGGCAGTGCCGGCCGCCACCCGAAAACTTCTTGGACAGCTTGGCAGTACCGGAGTTACCCGAAGTTAAATGCTTCAACTTTCTGCGAACTGGTTGTTTAAAGTATCATCTGTGGCCAGAATGGTGTGGATAAGGAAAATGTTTTCGCGTTTACGAACTTACACTTGCTTTAGACGAGTCGGTTGTGAATGATACTGCCCGCATGACAAAACGCGCACTCATCACGGGTATCACGGGACAGGACGGATCTTATTTGGCCGAATTATTATTGTCCAAAGGCTATGAAGTTCATGGCATCATCCGCCGGGCGAGCACCTTCAATACCCATCGGCTGGAGAACATCTACGCTGATCCGCACCAGAAACCCGCGCTGAAGTTGCATTATGGCGACCTGAGTGACGCCAGCGCGTTGGCCCGTTTGATCGGCAAAATTGCTCCCGACGAAATCTACAACCTCGCCGCGCAAAGCCATGTGCGCGTGAGTTTCGACTGCCCGGAGTACACCACGGATATTACCGCCACGGGCGCAGTTCGCTTGCTGGAAGCCATTCGCGAAACCGGCATCAAAACGCGATTTTATCAAGCCTCCTCCAGCGAAATGTTCGGCAAAGTGCAGGAAATTCCGCAGCGCGAAACGACGCCGCTTTATCCGCGCAGCCCGTATGCCTGCGCCAAAGTTTACGCGCACTGGATCACAGTCAATTACCGGGAATCGTACGACCTGTTTGCGTGCAGCGGCATCCTGTTCAATCACGAGTCCCCGCGCCGCGGCGAAACCTTTGTCACGCGCAAAATCACCCGCGCCGTGGCCCACATCAAGGCGGGCCTTCAGGAAAAACTTTATCTCGGCAACCTCGATGCTAAACGCGACTGGGGGTTTGCCAAAGAATATGTTGAGGCCATGTGGCTGATGTTGCAACAGGATCAGCCGGACGATTATGTCATTGCCACCAACGAGACCCACAGCGTGCGGGAATTTCTGGAAGTGGCCTTTGCCCGCGCCGGCTTGGACTGGCAGAAGCATGTGGAAATTGACGCGAATTATTTCCGCCCCGCCGAAGTGGATTTGCTGATTGGTGATTATTCCAAGGCCAAAGCCAAACTCGGATGGGAGCCGAAGACCACTTTCAAAGCGCTGGCTGAGCTGATGGTGGATGCCGATATCAAACTGGTGCAGGATCACCAAGCGGGCAAAGGCCGCATCGGCAGCTGAGGTTTTAACGCGGCGGGCGCGCGAGAAAATCTTCGTAGGCCAAGCGGATGCCGGTGGCCAGATCTACCTTGGGCTTCCAGCCCAAGGCAAACAGGCGTGAGCTATCCATCAGCTTGCGGGGCGTGCCATCCGGCTTGGAGGTGTCCCAAATGATTTCCCCGGAAAATCCGACAATCCGTTTGACCAATTCTGACAGGTCGCGAATGGAAATTTCGCTGCCGCTGCCGACGTTGATGAATGGTTCCTCACTGTAATGCTGCATCAAAAAGACGCAGGCGCTAGCCAAATCATCGGCGTATAAAAACTCCCGCAGTGGCGTGCCCGTGCCCCAACAGTTCACCGTCGTACTACGATTCACTTTGGCTTCATGAAATTTACGGATTAACGCCGGCAAGACGTGGGAGGATTGGAGATCGTAATTGTCATTCGGGCCATACATGTTCGTCGGCATGGCGCTGATGAAATCGCAACCGTATTGTCGTCGGTAAGCCTGGCACATTTTGATTCCGGCAATTTTCGCGATGGCGTACCATTCATTGGTCGGCTCCAGCGGACCTGACAGCAAATATTCTTCTTTCAATGGCTGCGGGGCGAGTTTGGGATAAATGCAGGAACTTCCCAGAAACAACAGTTTTTTTACTCCAGTTAATCGCGCGGCTTCAATTAGATTGTTTTGAACTTGGAGGTTTTCAAATATAAACGAAGCAGGTTGTGTGTTGTTGGCGTGGATGCCGCCCACTTTAGCCGCCGCCAAAAAGACAAACTCCGGTCGTTCTGCGGCAAAGAATTGCTGAACGGCAGGCGCATTCAATAAATTGAGTTCTGCACGGGTGCGCCCGATTAGGTTTTTATACCCAGCCTCTGCCAAATTTCTCCAGATCGCACTGCCCACCAAACCGCGATGGCCGGCGATGTAGATTTTTGAAGTTGGGATAATATTCATATAGTGAGCAAAATATCTTTGTTGGTATTGTTCTGAGAAAGGAAAAAGGCCTGAATTTTTCAATTCAGGCCTTCATGGGACAATTTACGAACTACACAAAAATTGTTAGTTCCTTTTGATTGTGAACTTACTTAGCAGCTTGAGCCTTCATCCAACGACGGCCAGTGAAGACCAAGGCACCACAGCCGAGCAAAACCGCACCAGCCAAAGCTTGGCCGGGTTCCGGAACGGCTGCAACATCGACACCAACGGTATTTGCACTCAGCTTACTGCCAGCCAACTGTCCACTATAAGCAGGAAAACCACCCTTTATAGTGAAAGTAAAGTTTTCAGTATCGCCAGGAGTGGCTGAACCAGAAAGCACCCAGTCGACAACAAAGTTGTAAATCCCAGTATGGGTAGCGTCTTTGTTGTTGAAAGTCTTACCGGCCCCCAAATAAAGAGTAGGATTTTCAAGGGTCAAGGAGCTAAAAGCACCTCCCGAGAGGTCAGTTAGAGTGTAATAATTCCCACCAGAGACAACAAGATCATTCCAAGTGGAGGTTACATTACCAGCGTCGTTGGCAAAAGTTAATTGAAAAGTTGTTTTACCACCTAGCCCAGGCTGCTGCGTAACTGGAATAGAACCGTCGGATTCGCTAATAGAGTAATTTGCTTTTGAATTGACAGCCGAAACAGCAAGTACAATTGCCGCTACATAAGTTAATTTGTTTTTCATTTTGTGTTTTATTGTTTGTGTTTTGTGTTTTTGTTCGTATTCGCTTGCTAACAAGTAGCAACTGTCAACAATTTGCCTCTTCCGAGATTTAATTGCAAGTTTTTTTTTATTTTATTTTCGAAGATGGCTGTAACCGATTTCAATTTGTGGATTTAGCCAGTTGGCGATGTTTTTCGGCGAGTTTGGCCTGATTAAGGTTTTCGTAAACCCGAACCAGTAATAAATGGATCGGTTGAGCCGACGGTAATTTACTGGCGGCAAACTCCAGATCGGCAACAGCGGCATTGTTTTGACCCATGCTAGCATATATTTGGCCCCGAATGTTTCGATACTCTGGACTTTGGGGAAACTGCTCCACCACCGGCAGAATCAATTCCAAAGCTTTGTTTAAATCGTCCGGTTTATCAGTCAAAAGAATGGAAGCCAGTTCGGTACGAACCGGAGTCAGCTGTGGAGCAAAATCATATGCAGACTGAAGTTCTTGCCTTGCCTTCGCAACATCTCCCTTGCTACGGGCTTCGCGACCGAGAGCCAAATGCCATTGCGCTGCGGCACTACCTGTTGCCTTTGCAACCAATTCGCTGAGAAATTTTTGGGCGGCTTGGCCGGAAGTATCAGCAAATCGAGAAGTTGCAATAAGGAGCTCACGCAACTTGGGCTGTTCAGAATTTTGTTTTAACCCCTTCTCGATCATCCGCCATCGCTCACTGGCGGTGGCATGGAACTTGTTTTTTTCCAACCAGAGAACGCACAAATCCGCCAGTGTAGAACTGAGCATGGGATTCGGTCCGCTGAGAAGTTTTTTTTCTAAATCCGATATCGCCTCGTCAAGCTTGCCTTGGGCTACCAAAATATTTACCTGCTTCAAAATGGCGGAGGGCGGGGCAACCGGGGCGGGCCCAGTTTTACCTAAGGCCGTATAAATTTTCGCGAGCATTGCGCGCGATTCTGCGGGACTGGATTGGTTATTAACAGAGTATTCCAGATCCGACTCAGCCTCCTGATTGCGCCCAAGCCGGGCCAAAATTTGTCCCCGAGTATCGCGCAAACCTATAGCATTAGGATATTTAGCGAGCAAGCCTTGGATAATGGTTAAGCCGTGTTCCAAGTCATCATGGCTGCCGGTGGATAGGTCCATGGCCATGTCGTTTTGAATTTCCGGCACATCGGGAGCCAGTTGGTAGGCGGTTTTTAAGTGTTGCCGGGCTTTCACTAAATCCCCTCTTATGCGTAGATCGGTCCACAAAACAAAATGCCAAGAAGCGGCAACTTTGCCGGTCGCTTTGTGCATTTGCTCCTCCAGCATTATTTTCGCTGATGTAGCTGATGCATCTTCAGCATGCGTCGCTGTCACTAAAAGCAATTGAAGCTTAAGGTTTTCAGGGGCGTTTGTTAACCCTTTCTGAATCAATTTAAATCTTAATGCTGCCCCCTCTTTTTGATTGGGCTTAATTTTTTCCGCCCAGATTGAACATACTTGCGCCACCGCGGGACGATAGATGGAATTGGTTGTACTCGACATCCGATCGTCTAAAGTATCTAGCGCAGCAGAATATTTCCCCTGTAATAACAACAAGCGAACCATGCCCAGCCAAAACGCAGGGGTGTCTTGCGGAGGGGTGTTTGTATCGCTGTCGCCAGCAGATCCTTTGGCTGTAGAAGCCATAATTTCGCGAGGCGGCTCGAGTTTCTGCTTGATGGCCAATGATCGCACCAAACCAATTCGATCAGAATCCTTGTATTTCGGAGCTGATTGAATCAGATTTTGTTCGTAGGCTGTAATGGCTCGGTCCGCCCAAGTAACACCCTCTGCTTGCTTATTTTCATAGTAATACGTAAACGCCATCAATTCAGCCACCTCCGGCTTAACCTTGTAAATTTTCATCAACCGCTCGCGCGCTTTGTCTAGCTTATGAGTATTGATATAAAATCGTGCGAGCAGTTCATTGGCATCGGTAGACTCTGCATCCAATATGAGGGCGTTCTTCAAATGGCGTTCGGCCATTGCCAGAATGTTGGTGGTCAAATTCGTTTGACTTAACATTCCTTGCGCGACACCCAAGTGCGCCTCCACACATCCCGGATGATCCAGCGGGGATGCTAAGTTTGCTAGGGCTTGGGCATCAGATACCTGCCCCAAGCCATTCAAAGCAACCGCCAAATAATACGTCCACTCCAACCGTTCCCGCACCGTACCCGATTCCACAATTCCCCGCATGCATGCCACTCGAGCCACATCAAATCGTTTTTCGGACAAGGACGTCAACGCCAAGCGATGATACCGCTGGTGAATCGCATCGCTTTGTCGATGAATAAATAAAACTACACCAAGAACTACAATCAGAAGAAGACTAGCCAATATTGCGGGTAACGCGAATTTAAACAGCTTCCATTGCCGCCGCACCAACCAATTGTTGATCCGTCGGCTTGATCGTCTCCAACTGAGATAGCGCAAAAACTTCATTAAATAGGAGTTCTAATTATCCTTGCAGCCAATTTTAATCATCACGCTGGGGTGCCCACCGCAGTCGGCAAAACCTGGTTCGCTGGCCTGTTTTTGCGAATCATAAATTGCCTTCCCTGCCTCCTGGCGCACCCGCAAGAATTCTAACTTAAATAAATACATTCCATTGGCCATATTTTAATAATCCCTAAACTGCCCGCCACCCCCTGGTTTGTCAACTTTTCCTGCGTAACTATCTTCTCTTAAGCAACCTGCCCAAACCTACCGTAAACCCAAATCACCCGCCGCTAAGTCGCACAATAAGCAATGATAATTCAAGCCAAGCGTGTTTTGGAAAAACCGCTTTATTGCCAGTGCGTCTAGTACGGGATAAACGCGCAAAATGCCAAGAAAACAACGGCGGAACCGTTGTCCGAACGGGCGATGCGGTTAGGCACGCAGTTTATGGCCAATTTTGATTCGATGCGTCGCCTACGGCCGAGCAAGCGGTTTGTGAAGTGCTTTTTTCCCTACTGCAAAGTCACCTTCGGACGGCGTGGGCGTGGGCTTTACGAGTTGCTTCCCGAGCGGAAATTCGCCATAAATTCTCCGCCTTGAAGCCATCATCCCTAGCGTTCATTCGCCGCCCCGCATGAATCCCACCGCCGCCGTCATTCGCCGTGAACTGGCCGCGCACGGTGCGCTGTCCTTCGCGCGGTTCATGGAACTGGCGTTGTACGCGCTCGGCACGGGATATTATGAGACGGCGGCAAAAAACGTCGGTCGCGCGGGCGATTTCATTACCAGCGTGAGCGCCGGGGAATTGTTCGGCGAACTGCTGGCGTATCAATTTGCCGACTGGCTGGACGCATTGCCCTTGCCCACCCGCACCCGGCACCTCGTCGAGGCCGGCGCGCACGATGGCCAACTCGCGGCGGACATCCTGCGCTGGCTGCGGGCGCACCGACCGGAGTTGTTCGCGAATTTGGAATATTGGATTATCGAACCCTCGCCCGCGCGGCAAGTCTGGCAGCAGACCACTTTGCAGGAATTCGCGCCACACGTCCGCTGGCACGCGCAATGGCCCGTCACGCCGGCGCCGCCGGTGAACGGGATTATTTTCAGCAACGAATTGCTTGATGCGTTTCCCGTCCACCGCTACGGCTGGGACGCCGCCGCACAGCAATGGTTCGAATGGGGCGTTACGCTGGCCGCCGGGGAATTCGCGTGGACAAAATTGCTCGCAACCCCGGCGGCACTGCCCGCGCTCCCGGACGAATTGCTCGCCTTGCTGCCGGACGGATATATTTACGAAACCTCCCCCGCCACCGAATCGTGGTGGCACACCGCCGCGACGCAGCTCGCACAGGGGAAATTGCTAGCGATTGATTACGGCCTGGTCGATGCAGAACAGTTTTCGCCCGCCCGCACCCGAGGCACGCTCCGCGCGTACCACCGCCACCGCGTCACGGATGATTTGCTGGCGCAACCGGGGGAACAGGATTTGACCGCGCACGTGAATTTCTCCACGCTCCAGCGCACGGGCGAGTTGGCCGGCCTACGCACGGACCAATTATCTCCGCAGCCGGCTTTCCTTACGCGCATCCTCGGCGCAGCGATCCAGACGAAAACCATGGCGGGATTGACGGCGAAGCAAGTGCGGCAGTTCCAAACCTTGACGCACCCCGAACATCTGGGCCGGGCCTTTCGCGTGCTGGTGCAGACGCGTCTGCCCGCCGCGTCAGAGCCGCGCTAGGTGTTGGTCAAGGCGTTGCGGCGAAACCGGCACCGCCGTGCCGAGTTCCTGCGCGAACACCGAGACTTTGAATTCCTCAATCAGCCACCGGAACGCTTCCAGCCGCGCGCGGGCCTCTGGTGCTTTGGGCGGATTTGCCGCGAGCGCTTTCCATCGCGCCACATACGGCGCCACTAACGCAGCGCGCTCCTTGTCTTTCGCCGGATTCAACTTCGCCCGCTCCATCCGCGTGGCCAACGCCTTGAGATAACGCGGTATCTGCGGGAGCTGCGTGAACGGAATGACCGCCAGAAAATTTGCCGGCAGCAGCGCGGCGAGTTCCTCGGCCCAAACATTCGCCGGCTTGGCAGCATCCTTCGTTGCGACGCTCAACTGGCTCAAGGCGGAGAAGGTTTTCGGCTTGGTTGCCGGCAAAACCGGCGCCGGCCCGCACCGCAACTCGATTTCTTTTCGCGCCCGCAAAATCACAGCCGTCTGGTCCACCAATTTTTGCGCCAAGCCGGGAATTGCGAGCCGCGTCTGCTGCACGGCTTTGCCAAAATCCGCCTCCGTCAGCGGCCAAAAAACTTCCGCCGGCAAAACGTGGCACCGCAAATTTTCCCAAGCCGCCGAGTGCAATTCGTCCAGCGAACACAGATTCGCCACCAGCGCCTCCCAGCGGTTTAGCGCTCGCAAATCGCGATGCAGCCACGCGAAGTCTTTCGCCAACGCCAGCTCCACTAATTTCTGGATGCCACCGAGGCTGGCCTGCTTGGCCAGCTCTTCCGTGCGGAATAAGCGCAAACTCACGGCGTCTTTTTCCAGCGCCAGTCCCGGCCAAGCGAAGGTCGGCACCGGACCGTCTTCGCTCACCAAAATTCGCTCCGGCAAATCGCCAAAATTCCACGCGGTGAGGTTCGCGCGTTCCCACTGTTGCGCCGCGCGGTTCCACGCCGAATTATCCGGCGCGGGCGCGGTTTTGACCTGTTCCAATTTTTGCCGCAGCGCGGTTAGATCGCGGCTGGTGCCGAGGGATTTCTGGTCGTTGCCAACCACTTCGATGCGCGGCCGCAGATGCGCGGGAATCGCGTCCATCGGCCACGCGTCCGGCGGAATTTCCAAACCGTAACGCTGGCGGATGAAACCGGCCAGGTCGTGCAGCAGTGATTCGCCGCCCGGATGAAAATCGCGGAGAATCTCCGCGACCTTCGGCGGGAACGGCATCAATTCGCGGCGGATGCTTTTCGGCAGCGCGCGGAGCAATTCGTTGACGAGCGCTTCGCGCAAGCCGGGCACGGCCCACTCGACACTGGATTGCGAAATGGTTTGCGCGAGACTGAAACCGAGTTTCACCGTTGCGCCGTCATGCTCGTCGCCGGGCGAGTAAGCGTAGCTCACCGCCACCGGCTGGCCGCCGAGCGGCACGGCATCGGGAAACGCCGCGCGGTCAAAATTCATTTCCGCGCCGCCGGTCAAATCCGCTTCGGTGGCGCAAAGAAATTCCGGCCCGCCGCAGTCGCGAAGGAGGCGATTGAGTTCGTGCACGGACGAAACATTTTGGATGCGCTGCGCATAAAACGCGAACAGCTTGTCGTCCAAGCTGCCGAGGTCGTGCCGCCGGACGCGTGTCTGCCAATTCTCAATTTTCTGGCGAATCTGGTGATTATGTTCCAGAAAGGCGTATTGCGGCGGCAGCGGAATTTTTTTATTGGCCGTCCTCAAAATCCGGGTTTCATCTTCGTCCTCGTCCTCATCCTCGCTTTTCCGCCGCGATGGCAGCAAATCATCTTCCACGAGCGCGGCGCGGATGAAAATTTCCGTGGCTTCCGCCGGATTCACATTACCGTGCGAGACTTTAACCTTGCGCACTTCCAGGCCGTAAAGCGTGGTGCGCTCCTCCACCAGCACATTGCCGGCGGTGACGCTCCATTGTGGATTCTGATACGTCGTCTTGCATAGATGCGGCGCGAGTTGAACGATCCAGAGCGGATCAATTCCCGCCACCGTCCGCGCAAAAAGTTGCGAGGTCTCGACGATTTCGCCGGCCATGATCCACGGCGGCTGCTGCGTGGAAATTATTTTTGGCGGTGCTTTGCCTTTGGCAGGTGCGACGGTTTTCGACTGCCGGTCGTTGCGATCAAACAGCGCGGACCCGGGGAAAATAGCCACCTGCCGGTTGCCGGTGCCTTGATATAAATTGCGTTCCTTGCGCAGCGCGACGTGGCCGAGCAAGCCGGTGAGAATCGAGCGGTGAATCGCCGCGTAATCGGCATTGCTCTCGTTCAATTTGAACCGGCCCAAGTCTTCCAGCGCGCCGTGCAATTGCGCGTGCAAATCCTGCCACTCGCGCATCCGCAGATACGAAAGAAAATTCGCCTTGCAGAATTTCCGCCGCTGACCTTGCGTGCGCAGCCGTTCCCATTGGTCGTGCACCGCTTCCCAGATTTTCAGCAGCGAGAGAAAATCCGACGCCGGATCGGCAAAGCGTTTGTGCGCGGCGGCGGCGGCGTCTTTTTTATCGAGCGGACGCTCGCGCGGATCTTGAATGCTCAGGCCGGCGGCGATGATGAGCAATTCGCGCGTGGCGTGTTCGTGCTGCGATTGCAACAGCATCCGGCCAAGGGTCGGATCAATCGGCAGCCGCGACAAATCGTGACCGAGTTGCGTGAGTTCGCGTTTTTCATCGAGCGCGCCAAGCTCTTGCAACAATTTGTAGCCGCCATCAATCGCCGAGGGCGGCGGCGGATTCACGAACGGAAACGTCTCGATGTCGCCGAGGCGATACGCGCGCATCCGCAAAATAACTTCGGCCAGATTCGCGCGCTGAATTTCCGGCTGCGTGTATTGCGGCCGCTCGTTAAAATCTTCTTCCGAATACAGCCGGATGCACACACCGTCCTGCACGCGACCGCTGCGGCCTTTGCGCTGATTCGCGCTACTTTGCGAAATGGGTTCGACCGGCAGCCGTTTGGTGCGCGTGCGTGGATTGTAGCGGCTGATGCGCGCCAGGCCGGAATCAATCACGTAACGGATGCCCGGAATCGTCAGCGACGTTTCCGCGATGTTGGTGGCGACGACAATTTTCCGCCGATTTAACGGGGCAAAAACGCGTTGCTGATCCGCCGTGCTCAACAAGCCGAAGAGCGGAATAATTTCCGCCTCGCGGCCGAAACGACCTTCCAGCAAATCGCTCGTCTCGCGAATGTCGCGTTCGCCCGGCATGAAAATTAAAATGTCGCCATCGCCGGGTTCGCACAAAGCGGTTTCGGCGGCGCGCACGGCGGCGTCCACATAAGTGATGTCGCCGCGCTCTTCGGAATCGGCATCGAACGGCGCGTAAATCACTTCCACGGGAAACAGCCGGCCGGAAACTTCGATGATCGGCGCATCGTTGAACGCGCGGGAAAATGTCTGCGTATCAATCGTCGCGGACGTGATAATGAGCTTGAGATCGTTCCGTTTGGCGAGCAACGTTTTCAGATAACCGAGCAGAAAATCAATGTTCAGGCTGCGTTCGTGCGCTTCGTCAATGATGATGCAGTTGTATTCCGACAGCAGCGGATCGCCCTGCGTTTCGGCGAGCAGGATGCCGTCGGTCATCAATTTGATGTAAGTTTCCGCGCTGCTGCGGTCGTCGAAGCGAATGGTGCAGCCGACTTCGCGGCCCCAATTCACGTTTAATTCTTCTGCGATGCGGCGCGAAATGGACAATGCCGCGACGCGGCGCGGCTGCGTGCAACCAATTTTTGCCTCAATGCCGAGTCCGGCTTCGAGACACATTTTGGGAATCTGCGTGGTTTTGCCGGAACCAGTTTCGCCAGCGATGACAACGACTTGATGCGCGCGAATGGCGGCAACGATGTCGTCTTTGCGCGCGGTGATGGGGAGGTCCGGCGGATAATTTATTTTCGGAACGTGAAGACGCCGTTCTTCGCGCCGCGCGACGGAGGCGCGGACTTGCGCAAGCAGCCGGTCCAAAACCGCATCGTGCTGCTGCGGATGCAGTCGATCGCGCAAAAGCCGGACCATCCGGCCGCCAAGCCGCACCCAATCGGGTAACATAGCTTGGGGCAGGAGCTGGCGGATCTCTTCAACGCGGGCGTCATTCATGCCGGAGCGGCGCAGGGTAGTCGATTCGGGAGGCGGCGCCAATCTCTTGCTTGGCCGGGAAAGATTTTTCTTAAAGTGCCAACCGAGCCGCAACCCGTGTGTGCCGGCTGGAATTGGTGGGCCCACCCGGATTTGAACCGGGGACCAAGCGATTATGAGTCGCCTGCTCTAACCGCTGAGCTATAGGCCCATCAGACTGAAAACAAAGGGTATTGTGAGCTTTTTAGGCGCGCAATTTTTAGATTGTATCCCGTTATTGTATCCCGGACAATGCTGGTGCTTATGACAACACTATCCACGGATACAAAACGGGACACAAAACCGATAAAAGCAAAGCGTGACGTTACCCTCTCGCCTGATGGCAAGTGGCGTTCGTTTCCCAAAGTTCCCAACCTGTTACAATACGTCAGCACCGGCACCTATTTTGGTAGAGTAAAAATAGAGGGCAAGATATTTCGGGAAAGCTTAGATACGGATGTTTTTACGACCGCCAAGCTGGTCTTGCCGGATTTCATCAAAAAGAAGCGCAAACGGGCAGCTAGACCCATTGCCGGCACCGTTGCCGAGGCGCGCGCGATATATGAGACGGAACTTGAATCGGATCACACACTTAAAGAAACCGGCAAGCTGTATCGGCGCAAGTGCATCAAAGCACTAATTAAATCTTGGCCAGAGCTTGACGCCAGCCACCCCGGCAAAATCACCGAAGCCGATTGTCGTTTGTGGGCGTCAAAATTTGCCGCCGCCTATAGCCCGTCGGTTTTTAACAACACCTTGGGGACACTCCGCATGATTTTAGAGCGTGCCAAAATTCCGCATGACGAAAACCCCGCGCTCAAAATCAAACGCCTTGGCATCAAACAAAAAGAACTTCATTTGCCCGAGCGCACGCAATTTGATGCGCTTCTTTCCACGGTTGAAACCAGCGGTGCCGGACAAGCCCGAAACTGCGCCGACTTCATACGCTTTTTGGCGTTTTCGGGATGTCGTTTGAATGAAGCAAGGCTGGTACGTTGGCAGGATGTAAATTTTGAGAAAATGGAAATTCGCGTCCACAACAGCAAAAGCGCGAAGACCAACAGCAAGCCGGATTTTCGTTTCGTTCCCATCATCCCGCCGATGCACCAATTGCTTGAACGTATCAGGCCGAAAAACGCGTCACTAGAATCGCCAGTGTGCGCCGTGGGTGAGTGCGAGAAGTCTCTAACGCGCGCCTGCCGATTGCTAGAAATCCCGCGCATTACGCATCACGACTTGCGGCATTTGTTCGCGACGCGGTGCATTGAATCCGCCGTGGATATTCCAACCGTTAGCCGATGGCTTGGACACAGCGACGGCGGCGCGCTGGCAATGAAAACTTATGGCCATTTGCGCCGGGAACACTCCGCAGCAATGGCGCAACGGGTAAACTTTGGAAGCACAACATCACCAAATGAAGGTTCTCTATGAAAAACAATTCAAACATACAATTTACCAGAGCAAAAAAGATACCCTGCATGATTTGCCTCAGGCTCAAACAATGGCCGTGCCCGCATTGTGGACGAATGGGACGACGGGCTTAAACCTAAATGGCGAAGGCTCCTTGATTGGTGAGTTTGACGGTGGCAATGTGCTAACCAATCATCAAGAGCTTGGCCCCCGAGTTGCTAACTTTGACCCGGCCGTGCCGATTTCGGACCATAGCACCTATGTAGCTGGGGTTTTGGCGAGTGGTGGTATCAATACTAATGCGGTCGGAATGTCGCCCCGCGCAAATGTCCGAGCCTATTCGTATAATGTGGCTCCGGTTCAAATGCCATTGCTTGCCGGAACGAACCATGCCCAGCTATCCAACCATTCCTATGGTTTGGTTGCTGGTTGGTATGGCTATGCGTCCGGCCCCGTTTACAGCAACGGGGTTTATATTGGTTATGCCAATTATTTTCCAAGATGGAATGGGAATGTCGCGGTGAGCAAAACGACTGATTACATCTTTGGGTCTTATACCAGTGACGCCACCAATACCGACGCCATCATCTACAACGCCAATGCTTATTTGCCGGTTTTTTCCGCCGGCAACTCACGAGGTTCCGGCGCCTTGCCAAATGGCCAGACCAATGGTGCTTTTGCCGGATTTTATTGTGCGACTTACAACGGGCCTTATGGACAGTGGGTCTTGCCGGGCGACCCGAATTTTCCCACGCCACCCCCCAACGGTGGCACGAATGGTTATATTACCCTTGCTTCTCCGGCCACCGCCAAAAACAATCTGGTAGTGGGCTCCATTACCAACATTGCCGGCGGGTATCAAAGCAGTAACAGTGTGAAACTGTCTAGCTTCAGCAGTGTCGGGCCGACCAGCGATGGACGCATCAAGCCTGATGTCGTAGCTCCGGGTGAAAACATCCTTTTTCCCGGTACCAATTCTCTCACCTTTTATACCAATCAATCCGGCACCAGTTTTTCATCGCCTGCTGTGACCAGCGCATTGAGTTTGATTGTCGAACAAAACAGTCGGCAAAACGGCACCAATGCCCAACTGTTGGCCTCGACCTTGCGTGGTCTGGCCATTCACACCGCCGATGCGGCGGGCACCAATGCCGGGCCAAATTACCAGTTTGGCTGGGGTTTGTTTGATGCCAAGAATGCCGTGACACACTTTATCGCCAATACATTCAGTAACGGCTTGCCACTCATAAAAGAAATTCGGCTCTTTAACGGCGATTATATCCAGTTTCCCGTTACCGTAACCAATGGCACGCCGCAGCTTAAAGTGACGATCTGCTGGACTGACCCCGCCGGAACCTCTTTTCCGGCAGTATTGAATCCCACCAATCTGGCTTTGGTCAATGATCTGGATTTGCGCGTCATTTCTCCGAACGGCACGACAACAAATTATCCGTGGGTGTTGAATCCCACGAATCCAGCCGCTGCCGCCACGCGAGGCGATAACTTCCGCGACAACGTCGAGCAAGTGGTGGTGCCCGCGCCCGCCGCCGGGACATATTTGGTGCAGGTGAACCACAAGCGAACGATTGTCAATGCTGCCGGACAAACTTCGGCGCAGTCCGTCTCGGTGCTCACCAGCGGCATTCAAGTGCAGTCCATGCCGCCTGTGCAGATTGTCAATTCATTCGCCTTTTCCACGAACCATTTGTTCACTCTCAAATGGAACACTACGCCGGGCGTGAATTATCAAGTGCTCCAATCTGGTAATCTGTCCAGCGGCGGTTGGCAGCCTGCCAGCGGCCTCATTAGTGCAACCAAGACCAACACATCAATTGTTTTGTCGCAGTCAACGACCGGTAGCCAATTCTTCCGCATTGTCGCCACCCGGCCATGAAGACTTGGTTCTTACTATTGTTAGTCATAACCCCCCTTTGCTCTTCGGCGCAAGGGGTGGTTTATGTGCCATCACCGTCCATTCCCGGTCAGAATCTACCTTTTAGTAATTATGGAGTTGTGATGGGGGGGGATGGAACTTGGGAATCGCCTGAATACAACATAGACCTCAACGGAGATGGCGTTGTGGATTACTCTCTGTCCGTTCATAATAATGGATTCGACATCATTCCTGCTGGCAGCAATAGTGTCTTGTGTGTCCCGCTTGACAATTATGGTTCGGCTGGAGTGACTTCTTTGGGGACGGGGGTGGTTGTTGGTGGTTCATTAACGCCCGGCACCTTTTGGGGCAATTCTGGCAATGTCGTTGGCAATCCCAACCTCAATTATTTTATTGATTTTCACACCATCGGGCTTTTTAGCCCACAGTGGGGCACATTTGCCCTGACTAGCGGTTTTGTAGGCCTGCAATTCTGGATTAACAACCAATCCTACTATGGATTTTTGCAACTCGACACCCGCTGGAATTTTGGAGCCGGCGGAATCTATCAAGGATATGGCTGGAACACGACTCCCGACGAACCTATCACCACAACCTTTTTCAGAGATTTATTTCAGCCGCCAGATGTACCGGAGCCAAGCACTTTTGCGTTGCTTGCATTATCAAGTATAGCGATACGGCTGTTGCGCCGAAAGGTGTGCATTATTTCATCCTAACTCATCCGCTACACTACTTCGGCCATCGATTTCAATACTCACCCGTTGGCAACATGCGAAATTTACGCAATCTTTCGATGAAGATAGCACCCGATATTGTAATATGGGTGCGGTGCGTGGGCCTCGCACTCATGTCGGCCTTGATGTTTTACCGAGCATCGGCACAAGGCATCATCTACGGCATCCCTCCAACCCCTGCCTACTATGCTCTCGGAGAATTCTCCTATAATTTGGATGTGAATGGTGATGGCTCTCCAGATTTCGTGCTCATTTCCGAACCGGGCGACGCGCTAATAAAACCCTTGGGCAATAACAGCCTCATCGCCATCCCAGAACCGCCGCCAGATTTGGGTTCTTTTGTGGCCGCTTTGTCGGCTGGCATTGCGGTTGGATCGTCGCTAGATCCGCTTTATCAATGGTATTATCCTAACACAGATCAATTTGGAACAGCGGCCATCGGTGCACAAATAAGCATAGACAACCAAATAGCAACGCTAGGTTATTTTTTTGGAAAAACCGCTTATGCCGGGTTCAACCTTTATTATGATGGCGCAAACCATTATGGCTGGATGCAAATTGCCAACCCTTATAGTATTCTCGCCGGACAAGTGTTGGATTATGCCTACCAAACTTCTCCCAACACACCCATTTTTGCCGGGGAAGTACCGGAACCAAGCACCTTGGCGTTGTTGGCATTGTCCGGTGTTTTTTGGTTTTCTCGCGGTAAAGTTTCGCTGATTTCAAGCCGCCACAACCAGCAATAATTCCCATGAAACGAAACTTCATCATGCTTGCCAGTCTGGTGCTCGGATGGCCACACGCGATGGCGCAGAGCATTATTTCCGGCGCTTTTGATCCGGTTGCCGACTATCCGTTAGCCGCACAATGGAATCTGGATTTCAACGGCGACGGCGTCAATGAATTGCAAATCAATGCTACATTTTACGATCTCGGCTTGGATTGGACTTCAGCGGATTTCACCTTGTCCGGCGCAGCGCAAAGTTTGTCGCCAGCGTATCTGGGACTCGCGGCGGGAACGACCATTGGCCCGGATACTTGCGAATGGGCGGATTTGGCCGGTTCTGTGATTTATTGGAGCGATTACAACGGACAAAATGGCACCAGCCAATCTTGGTGCGCGCTTTCCCCGTCAGCCCCTTATTTGCCCTTCCGTTTTAGCGAAGCCGATGGCTGGCATTATGGCTGGGTGCGTATTGCGACCAGCGGCATCCCCGGTTTTCAAGACTGGGCCTATCAAACCGCTTCAGACACCTTGCTTGCGGCGGGAGATGTACCGGAGCCAAGCACTTTTGCCTTGCTGGCATTATCGAGTCTTGCGATAGGGCTAATGCGTCGTAAGGTTTGAATCATACTATTTCCCCCGTCGCACTTTCCCGGCCTTCGGTTTCTCCGCGTTCTCATTCGGTAACTTGCGAAATTCGCGCAAGCCAGTGCGCGTGAAACATTCGGTCAATAATCGGCAGGCTTTCCACAAGAGCGGCGGCAAACCATAGGCCACCAACCGGCCTCGATGGGTCACTTCCAAAATGGCTTCGGGGTTCACGTTCACCGGCTGCCACAGATGAGCGGACACCAAATAGACTTCTGGTTTTTCACCCTCGCCAATGGCAATCACACCGCATTTGCGGAGTTCACGCAACCATGCTGGAACCGGGATGACCCCAAATTCCGCGTGCGAATACACCTTAATCAAGCGGCGATGAATTGAATGTTCTTTCACAACATTACCTCATGTGCTTAGCCGCGTTGCACTACTTGCCCCTAGCTCAACGAATTTTAACTTTTTGCAGTTGCGTTCAAGCAGAACACCACACATAAACTACTACCATAAACTGGCCCGTAGCGTTTCGCGGGTCAGAATAATAAAGAGGAACGTCTTGGGCTATTTCCACCAAGGATTTGGTTGCGCCATCATGTAAATCGGTACAAATCACTGGATCATCGCCGTGGGGTACATTCTGCGCAAGATTGAACACTATCTTTTTAGGGTCGTCTGCTGACATCCAACTCATTATCCGAAATTGAACAAAAAGGGCGTTAGGGGGAAGCTGTAAGTTAAAATCGTCATCCTCCTCCGATGCTCTGGCATCTTGACCATCTAACGGATGCGCGCTGACGCGGGTGCGAGCTAATTCTATGGGACGATCTGCAATCGGTGGTGCAGCAAACAATTCGGCTTCGGTTTTTTGTTGGGTTTTCATAGTTATTCTGAGTTTGTTGAATCCGGCGGATAATTATTAATTCATCAAATTAAATTTCCAAACATATAGTCAAAATTCATCTGCCGCATGTGAAAACTGCGTTTTAACGTGATTGGCTTTGTCTTCATTGGCGGCGCTATCAAGATACTAGACGTGCTCCCCGGAACACCGACAGTCATTTTCTTCCGTTATTTTGCTTCACGAAAATCACAACTGCCAAAATCAAAACGGCGATAATGACGCCGATGATTGGCGCTTGTTCGAGAAACTTCAAACTGCTTTGAATTCCGGGATCGTCCAAGGGGGTCATATTTTATCAATGGCGCATCAAACCATTTCGTCCGCCTGCTTCTCGCGCTGCGCCTTCGGCTTTTTGCCTTTCGCGGCTTTGGCCTCTTCGGCGGCGCGTTCCAGGTTCAAGGCCAGCAACTTTTCCAAGATGGCTTCGTCAGACAAATCCACGGTGGCCTGTCCGGCATGGACCCAGCCATAGGCGACGGCGACGGCGACATCCAGTTTTTTATGCGCCAAGTCCAGCCATGCCGGGCGTTCGTTGTAAAGATTCGTGAGCGTGCGCTTTTTCAGCAAGGCGGCGCAATCGGCATCGCGCGGTTCAAGGCGCGGATAACGCACCGTGCCGACGTGGATTTTTTGCCGGTCTTTTTCGGGAAGGTCATCTTGGCCGGGCAAGATGACTTCTTCGACGGTCTTGGCGTCAATGTAGCGACTCCACGCGCCGCCAACGGTGCCGCGAAATTCCAGCGTGCTGGTTTGCGTCCATTCCGGCGGATTGAGCCAGCGCTCGCGCAAGGCGTTTAACTCTTTGGCGGCGGCGGCAATGGCGGCTTCCTGTTTGGGCGTCGGGCGCGGAAACGGAAAAGTTTCAAAACAAGTGGTCGGACGATAGCACGGTCTATCTTCCAAAGTTGAACCAAGTTTCAATGACCAAACTTCGTGCAAACAAGATTGCAAAATTCCGAATGCTGCGTCGTCCTGACGTGCAAAAACAATTAGCCGTTTGTCTGGCAAAATTTCAATTGGAAGCCACGCGAAAGTTCTATGCTTGGCGACTTCAGAAGTTGCAATAAATCTATTCAGCCGAAATAAATTTTCTCGCATTGCAATTCGCGGCTCACCATGTCGCCACCAAAATTTCCGATACATTTCTCGGTTATTTTGATCGCGCTCCGGTTTGACATTTTCCAAAACGAATTGGAATGGCTTTTCATAAAGCGCGGCACGCTCTTGTGAAATGTTTGTTCCAAAATCAATTATCCAGCCGTCGCGCGGACGGCGCGTGAGGTCAACCCCATTCCAACTCGGCTTGATTACATCGCTGTTTGGTAAGCCGTGAGCATTTGGCGAGACAAGCCATTCACGAGCTTTTTCCAAGCTGATGTCAAACGCGCCGATTTTTTGCGAGCCTTGAAAACTGATCTCCGCATTTGTTTCTAGCGTTCGCACCTTCGTCAAATCCGTCGTTTCATTTTCTCCCGCGCCGGTCAAATCTGCATTTATTGACGTGACGACTTCGCCATCTAAATTTGCAGTCGAAATTTTTGAATTTGAAAAGCAGATGAATGAAACACGAACCGCCGCACCTTCAAGAATCCACGGACGGTCACTCCACGCCTCAAAAATAAATCCGTTTTTGGTGATTGAATCGAGGACTGTGCGGTTTGCGCCTTTGCGAATGGCGTTGGTTGCAACCAAACCAGCGAACCGACATTTACCTTTTGCAATTTGATTCCATGCTTTCGCAAACCAGAAACAAACGAGGTCTGCGCCGCCGGAAACGCGCCCGCTATAAACTTCGCGTAATTGTGAAACGTAATTTTCGCCAAGTTCACGAATCAATTTTGAACCGCCCAAAAACGGTGGATTACCGCGAAGCGCTGCTAAATCCGCCGTTGCTCGTCGTCTGCGATTTCGACCGCTACATCATCCGCACGAATTTCAATGGCACGGTGCAAGAGACGCATGAGTTCACGAACGCCGAAATTGACCGCCCGGAAAACCTGCGGATTCTCCGCGCGCTTTTCAGCGAGCCGGATTTTCTCAAGCCGCAGCGCACTACCGCGCAAGTCACCGGCAACCTAGCTGCGCAAATCGCCGAAATTGCCAAGTCCCTGCAAAGCCGCGAAGCTGAGGAATTAGCCGACGCCAAGACGCGCAAGGAAATGAATTTTGCCCAGCGGAAAAATCTCCGCATCGCGCGTTTTCTAAATCGCGTCGTATTTTGTTTCTTTGCCGAGGACACCGGCCTTTTGCCGAAAAATCTTTTCACCGAACTGCTCAAATCCGGCGTGGATGACTTGAAGCATTTTGCCAAGACGCTGGAAAATCTCTTTGCGGTGATGGCCAAGGGCGGCGCATTTGGCAAAGACAAAATCCGCCATTTCAACGGCCATCTGTTTGAAGATTCCACCGTCTTTGAACTCACGGAAGATGAATTGCGGAAACTCGCCGACGCGGGCGAAGCCGACTGGCAATTTATTGAGCCGAGCATCATGGGCACGCTGTTCGAGCGCGCCCTTGAACCGGAGCAACGCTCGCAGCTTGGCGCGCACTACACCAGCGAAGCGGACATCAAAACGCTGGTGGAGCCGGTTTTGATGCAACCTTTCCGGCGCGAATGGGCGACGCTCAAAGGCGAACTCGCCACCGCCTACGCCAAAGGCAAGGGCAACGCCGCGCAACGTGACAAGCTGGCCGCATTTCAGAAAAAAATTTCCGCCGTCAGCGTGCTTGATCCCGCGTGCGGCAGCGGCAACTTTCTTTATGTCTCGCTGCAATTGCTTTTGAGTCTGGAAAAAGAAGTCATTGCCTACGCCACGCAACTTGGTTTCACGTTCAAGCCGCAAGTGAACGTGCAACAACTCCGCGCCCTTGAAATCAATCCCTACGCTTTCGAGCTGGCGCAAGTCTCCGTGCAAATTGGCTATCTGCAATGGCGGCGCGACAACGGTTTTGACAATGACCGCACGCCGGTTTTGCAAAATCTAGATGGTTTCCAAAATGAAGATGCCTTGCTCGTGCCCCATTTCCGCAGCAAAGCCAAGACGTTGAAAGAAGCGCAGGCGGGCGAACACGCGGGCGACGATGCGTTGAAATTTTACACCGAACGCGAATGGCCGGCGTGCGATGTCATCGTCGGCAACGGAGCAATTGCTTGTAAGCATCCTCCAGATTTTTCTTTTTGCCTTTGTATTCCCACCCGAAACAACCCTTTTTCCAAACATCGGCAAAACCGCGCTCCGTCGGCTCGCTGGCATCGGGCGTTTCGTGTATCTCGAAAAGCTCCGCGTCTTTGACCACGCGCTTTTGATAGCAGAAAAAATCCGTGCCGCTGGGATCGGCTTCATTTGGCGTCGGCTGTTCAAGCAGCCGGCATAAATCGTCGAAGTGTGACTGGTAGGCGGAAGTTTCCTTGCCCTGATAGCGCGACCATTTCTTTTTGAATTCGGCGACGGTCATTGATGCGCGAATAGCTTAGGTGTGCTGCCTCGCGACGGCAAGCGCGCGGTAAGCGGATGTTTGGTCGGATGCACGGAAATGCTAAAACGGACGTAAATCAATCAAGGGAGGCGGACGCCGCATCCGAACATCATTGCTGAATCCGTCCGGTTTTGAGCTTAAAACAAGCACGAAAACGGCGTCGCGTCTTCAAACCGTCCGAATTGCTGTGCGTTTTTCCGTCCGCATGGCGTCCGATAACGCGTCCGACTTCCCGACCGCGACCGCGTCTTTGCGTCCGAAGATGCGCGAAACCGTACCGTGCGACAAAAGCCGGAGTTGACGCCGCCGCGTAAATGGCCTTTGTCCGCGTCCGAAGATGTTTCCTGAAAACGTCCGCCTTTGGGGCATGAGCAGGGGTTGGGTAGTCGTTTTTTCGTTGTATCCCTCATTGTATCCCGCGTGATTTTTTTTGAAGCAAATCGAGATAAGGCGGGAGAAACCCGGAAACGTTTTGCAACTCGTCTTATCCCATATCACCCCTTATTTTACGGGCAATTGATAACGCCAGCGAAGACCAAAAAAGGCGCGAATAGGGTGGATAAAAAAACGCGAAAAAACTGTTTTTCAATTATGAGTCGCCTGCTCTAACCGCTGAGCTATAGGCCCATCACACTGAAAACAAAGGGTATTGTGAGCTTTTTAGGCGCACAATTTTTAGATTGTATCTCCGATAAGGTTGCGACTTATGCCACGCTATCTACGAATACAAAACCCATAAAAACGAAGCGGACGGTATCTTTTTTTCTGGATGGCAATGAGCATTCGTTGCTCAAAATTCCTAATTTGCACCCAACATCCGCACCGGCACCTATTTTGGTAGAGTAAAAATAGAGGGCAAGATATTTCGGGAAAGCCTAGAGACGGAGGTTTTTACGACCGCGAAGCTGGTTTTGCCGGGTTTTATCAAAAATTTCCGGTGGGAGGCGAGCGCAGCCGGAGGCCCGCCTCGCGCCGGGAGCGCGGCGAAAGAAATAATTTGCTGAACGTTTCCCCGCGCGGCACCATCCAAAGAGCAAATCATTTATGCGCACCGTTACGAAATTTCTGCTGCTCGCGCTCTGGCTCGGCCTCGCGGGGGCGGCCCGCGCCGGCACCGCCACGAATGCGCTCGTTTGGGAGCCGGGGGCCGACCGCGTCAGTGCGGATATTCGCGGCGAGGCGCTGTGGCCGTTGCTGGAGGATATTGCCCACCAAACCGGCTGGCATATTTTTGTGGAGCCGGGGGCGAACCGCAAAACGGATGTGAAGTTTGCCGGCCTGCCCTCCGGCGAAGCGTTGAAAAAATTGCTGGGCGATTTGAATTTCGCTTACGTTCCCAAGACCAACGAGGCGGATCAGCTCTATGTCTTCACCACCTCGCTGCGCAACGCCACACAGCGCGTTCAGGCCGGCACGACCAACAAGCCCGTCGCGCGGAAACATGCGCCCAACGAGCTGTTGATCAAGGTGAAACCGGGAACGGACATTGAGGCATTGGCGAAATCGCTCGGCGCGAAGGTGATTGGCCGCGATGATAAGCAGGGAATTTACCGGCTCCAGTTCGCCGATGCCGCCGCGACGGAGACCGCGCTGGGAGAATTGAAAAGTAATCCCGACGTCACGGCGGTGGAATATAATAACTATCTGGACCCGCCCACGCTGGCGCAGAAACTCGAAGGCACCACTGGCCCCGGCCCCGTCGCCCTCACGTTAGACACCGCCGCGAGCAACGATCCCTGCCATCCCGTGGTGGGATTAATTGATACGCCCATGCAATCTCTCGGCAGCCAGTTGGATCCGTTCATCCTGAAGCCGATTTCCGTGACGGGCGACACGGTTGTCCCCGGCACGGCGGCGGGACCAACCCATGCGACCTCCATGGCCCAAACCATCTTGCGCGCCGTCTCGCAACAAAGCAGCAGCAGCGCGGTGAAGATTCTGCCCGTGGATGTCTACGGCAACAGTGAAACCGCCACGACGTGGAATGTCGCCCTCGGGGTCAAGGCCGCCGTGGATGGCGGGGCGACCGTATTGAACATGAGCCTCGGCGGCACGAGCGACAGCACGATTCTTAGCAGCATCTTGCAGCAAGCCATGGCCAAAGGCGTGGTGGTTTTTGCGGCGGCGGGCAACCAACCGGTGGCGACGGATACATTTCCCGCCGCGCTTCCGGGCGTCATCGCCGTCGCGGCGACCCAAGGCCAGCAGTTGGCGCCCTATTCCAATTTCGGCAGCTTTATTTCCCTGGCCTTGCCGGGAGCCAGCGTCGTCTATCTGGGCAACCAAGCCTACGTGGTGAACGGCACCTCCCCCGCCACCGCCTACGCCAGCGGGATTGCGGCCGGCTACAAAGGAATTAACTGCGACTCGTGGGCGCAGATCCAACAAATGATGCAGCAGAAGTTTCCCGTGCCGAAGAATTAAAAGCGCGCGTGCGGGCGGATGATAGCCCGCACCGGGAAGCCGAGCGGGGAAGAAAAATGTCCGACCCGTCAATGCGACTGGCAGCCAAACCGGATAAAAGAGCCGAGGAAAACCGCCAGCGAGGCGGCCAGCAGCCACGGCTGTCCCTGTAGCGTCAACAGCACGCCCCAACTGATGAAGAATGCGAACGCCAGAAACACGAGGATGGCCAGTACAAATTTCATGGGCACGAATTGTAGCGCTTTCGCGGCGCGGCGCAAGCATCCCGCCACGCGACGATTCTTTTTGCCTGCGCGCGGGAAGCATTCCATCATCCGGGGCATGAACCGGATGCTGATTTTTGCCCTGCTCGCCACCTTCGCCGCGCCCGCCGCGCCGTTACGTTTCTATCTCGGCACGTACACCGACAAGGGCAACAGCCGAGGCATCTACACCGGCACGTTAGATGCCGCCACCGGCACGCTCGGCCCGGTGGAGTTGGCGGCCGTCGCGCCCAGCCCCAACTATCTCGCGCTCACACCGGACGGAAAATATCTCTACGCGAACATCGCCACGAACGGCGGCGCGGTCGCCGCCTTCCGCGTGGCGAGCGGCGGGCAACTGACGCGCTTGAACGAGCTGCCGGCGGGCAACGGCGGTTGCCATGTGTCGGTGGACGCCACCGGGCGCAATGTTTTCGTCGCCAACTATGGCAGCGGCAGCATCGCGAGCTTCCGCACCCGCGCTGACGGGACGTTGGTCGAACGCGTCGCTTTCCTACCACAGACCGGCGCGGGGCCCAATCCGCAGCGGCAGACGAAACCGTATTTGCATTCCATCTACGCCGGTCCCGGAAACACGCAGGTGTACGCCTGCGACCTCGGTACCGATTCCATCTGGACGTTCGCGCTCGACGCGAGCACGGGCGCCTTGCTTCCCGCGACGCCCGCAGCGGCGAAAGTTCCGCCCGGCAGCGGTCCGCGTCATCTCGCGTGGCATCCGAGCGGGAACTTCTGCTTCGTCAACGGGGAAATGGGTTTGAATGTCACGACCTTCCGCGTCGCCAGCCCGAGTGGCGCCTTGGTACCGCAGTTGCCCGCGCAACCGACGTTGCCCGCCGACGTGGACACGAACGGATTCACCACGGCGGAGATTGTTTGTCATCCTTCCGGCCGGTGGCTGTACGTTTCCAACCGCGACGTCAGCGGCCGCGCGCGCGACAGCCTCACGGTCTTTGCGATTGGCGCGGACGGCGCGCTGACCCGGCAGCAAAATATTCCGGCCGGCGTCAAAATCCCGCGCGGTTTCGGCGTGACTCCGGCGGGAGACTGGCTGGTGGTGGCGGGACAAAATGATAACCGCATCACCGTCTTCAAAATTGATCCGACCACCGGCCGGCTCACGGCGACGGACCAAGCGGCCACCGTGGGCGCGCCAGTCTGTGTGCTCTTCGCGCCGCCGGGAGCCTGACCGGCGCCGGCGGCAGGCCGGGAGTTTGCGGTGGAAGTTGCGGTTGGAAATTCGCCGGCGATGCCGCACAATCCGCCGATGCAAACTTCTGATTTTCGAGCCGCGCTCACGGCCTACATTCGCGCGGAAGCCAAACCGGTGGACAAGTTCAGCCATCAGCCGCGCCTGTACGCCTTGACCCGCGCCATCGGGGCGGGTCAAATCTACGATGACGACGTGGTGTTTGCCGCCGTGTGGCTGCACGATCTTGGCGTTTTCGTCGGCCACCGGCCGGAAAATCCGGAAGCGCTGGCGCGCTGGGATTGCGTGGCCTACGCGCTGCGGCGGGCGCCGGAAATTTTATTGCAACTGGGTTTT
>TBL_comb47_HYPODRAFT_10000619_pt1 | contig 46788 bp, 35 predicted proteins | sample TroBogypolimnion_40_FD_10682 | JGI IMG/M metagenome (IMG submission 10682)
ATGTATTTTTATCAGATGACTGCAGGTAACTTTACAGAGACAAAGAAGTTCATTATGCTGAAGTAATAACTAAAACAACTATTAAGATCAGGCGTCATGGAAAAACAATCCATGACGCTTTTTTTATCTATTTTATTCAACATATCATTTTAAAATCATTAAAGAATAAATCTAAACTCAAATGTTCCCAGTTACTTGGATATAAGAAGAAATTTTATAAATTACTGTTATAAATTAATTTAAAGGAATCAACATGGTTAAGGACGTCATTTCAAAAGCTCTTAATAAACAGTTAAATGAAGAATTATACTCTTCTTATCTATATCTTCAAATGGCAGCTTATTTTGAAGGGGAAATGCTCAGCGGATTTGCAAAATGGATGAGAGTGCAGTCCGGTGAAGAATATGTACATGCAATGAAGCTTTATGATTATATATTGAATGTAGATGCCAAGGTTGTTCTTCAGAGAATAGATGCTCCGGGAGAGAAATGGGAGACACCATTAGCTGTTTTTGAAGCAACATACAAACATGAAAAGACTATTACACGTTCAATTGATGAAATTGTTGGGACTGCACTAACAGAAAAAGACTATGCCACGTTTAATTTCCTTCAATGGTTTATTGGTGAACAAGTTGAAGAAGAATCAACTGCTTTGAGGATACTGGATAAAATTAAAATGGTCGGGGACAATAAAACCGGGCTATTATTTCTCGATAGAGAACTTGGGATGCGTGCTTCTAAATAAATTCTTTATAAAATAGTTTGCAAAAAGTGATAATATTTCAAACTATTACTTGACAACAAAATCTAAATTCTTTAATTTCGATGTGCCACTGCTTAAGGCGGTGGCAATTTTTTTTATTAATTCATTTAAGAGTGTCTAATATGTCAGATCAGGGCTTTGTATATGTGACGAAAGAAAGACTTGTGGAACTTGAAAAAGAACTTCAGGAGATGAAGATTAATGGACGCAAGGAGATGGCAAGAAAAATAGCTGAGGCAAGATCGCACGGTGACCTTTCTGAAAATGCCGAATATGATGCAGCGAAAGAGGAGCAGGGCTTATTTGAATTAAGAATAAGTAAAATGGAAAGTTTACTATCAAGAGTAAGGATTATTGAAAAATCCCAACTACTTGACGGGGTGGTTCATATCCTTTCATCAGTTCAAATCAAGAATTTAAAGACAGATAAAATAATTGATTATACATTAGTATCTCCTGAAGAAGCTGATTTTCAGGCTGGAAAAATTTCTGTTACGTCTCCCGTGGGACAGGGACTAATGGGTGCCAGAGTAGGTGATCATGTTAAAGTTAAGGCGCCTGCAGGTTTACTTGAATTCGAAATCCTTGAAATAAAATAAAGTTTTTTAATTGACAGACGAATCCTACATAAAATTAGCGATAGAAATTGCTAAGAAAGGGATGGGGTATGTTAGTCCTAATCCGCTGGTAGGGTGTGTTATAATTAAAGATGAACGTATTATCGGTGCAGGATTTCATGAAAAGTATGGAGAAAACCATGCGGAAATAAATGCTATCGGAAGCGCAATTGAATGCGTCGAAGGCAGTACAATGTATGTTAATCTTGAACCGTGTAACCATCAGGGTAAAACTCCTCCATGCGTCGATAAGATAATTGAATCCAAAATTAAAAGAGTCGTTGTCGGAACACTTGATATGAACCCGCTTGTAAGCGGGAAAGGCATCAGAAAACTTAAATCTGCCGGCATTGAAGTGAAAGTAGGCATTCTTGAACAGGAGTGCATCAGACTTAATAAATTCTTTTTTAAATATGTCATAACAGGTCTTCCTTATGTTACATTGAAAGGGGCCCAGACACTTGACGGGAAAATTGCTGATCTTCACCGTGAATCCAAATGGATCTCATCTTCTCAATCAAGAAAGCATGTTCATGAGCTTCGGACAAAATATGATGCGGTTCTTATCGGAGCCGGTACTGTAAAAAAAGATGATCCGAATCTTACTGTAAGGTTAGTTGAGGGGAGAAATCCTTTTAGGATTGTAATAGACACAACATTATCTATCAGATCTTCAAATAAGCTGTTCCAGAATAACGGTGATAAGAAACTAATAGTTGTCACTTCTGTTAGCAGTTCAGACAAGAAAAATAAAATTAAACGGCTTACCAATTGCGGAGCAAAGATTGTTTTTGTAAATGGAGATGGTAAAAACAAGCTTGATCTTAAAGTTGTTTTAAAAGAATTAGGCAAGTTGAATATCACTTCGATTCTTGTAGAAGGAGGAGGGGAAATCTTCACATCCTTCATTTCTAAAAACTTATTCGATGATATCTTTCTTTTTATAAGCCCTAAATTTCTTGGTTCGGGTCTTCCTATTATAGGCGATATTGGCATTAAAAGCATTAGAAATGCGTTTAAGATAAAGATTGCCAGCGCCGAGAAAATTGGGGATGATCTAATGGTAGAACTGAATAAATAGCTTTACAACATTCCATTAATTATTTTTACACTGTATTTAATATTGATTTAAGGAAAATTTATGTTTACTGGTCTAGTAGAAGAAAAAGGGATACTCAAAAATAAAATTAAAACCGGGGACGGTTTTAGGTTAGTAATTACAGCAGATAAAGTTTTTGATGATCTCGAAATAGGAAGCAGTATAAGTGTTAATGGGGTTTGCCTAACTGTTGTGGAATTAAAAGATAAATTGTTTTCAGTAGATACTATTGAGGAAACACTGAAAAAAACAAACCTTGGAAAACTCTCACTTAATGATACGGTTAATCTTGAAAGGCCCCTTAAAGCCGAAGCCCGTCTGGGAGGGCATTTTGTGCTGGGTCATGTGGATACTACCGGCATAGTTGAATCAGTGCAGGAATTATCAAACAGTCATTTTATGACTATAAGTTTTCCAGAGAGTTTCCGTAAATACCTTATTTATGTCGGCTCAGTGGCTATTGACGGAGTAAGTATGACGGTAGCCGAAGTTACAAAGAATACTTTTTCAATTGGTATTATTCCCCATACATGGAGCGAAACAGTTTTCTCATCTAAAAAACAGGGCGATACCGTCAATCTTGAATTCGATGTTCTAGGTAAATATGTTGAAAACATAATGGAAGGCAAAGCAGATAACATCCGGCTTTAGTAATGAAAAAGACTGAACAGAAAGTCCTTAAATTTATTGATGAAAATTCCCTAATAATAAAGGGAGATAAAATAATTGTTTCCTTTTCCGGAGGACCTGATTCAGTTTTTTTACTTTATTTCCTTAAGAAATTCCAGCAGCGGTTTAATATATCCCTTGCGGCATTTCACTTGAATCACTTGCTAAGAGGCAATGATGCCGGTCTGGATGAAAGTTTCTGTGAGCAATTGTGTTCAAAGTTCAATATCCCATTCTATTCTGTATGTAGGAATGTAAAACTATTCTCACAGAAAAAGAAAATGTCAGTCGAAGAGGCAGGCCGGAAAATCAGGTATTCTGAGCTTGATAAATTAATTAAAAAGACAGAGTTTAATAAAATTGCCACAGCGCATCATTTAAATGATAATGCTGAGACTGTTCTGCTTAATTTAATCAAGGGGACAGGATTAAAAGGCATTTCGGGGATTCCGATTATAAGGGGTAATATAATACGACCTGTTTTATCTGTGTCTAAGGAGGAGATTCTTAAATATCTGGCAGAAGAAAATCTTGATTTTCGAATTGATAAAACAAATCAGGATTTGGATTATGACAGGAATTATATTAGAAACGAACTTCTGCCTTTAATAAGAAAGCATCTTAACCCTTCAGTTGAAACCGCTCTGTTTAATTCATCCCGTAATTTCAGGAATATTTATTCTTATATCTTCAATACTGCCAGGAAAGAATTAAATGATCTAGATTCCGATAAACAAATACTAAGGGTACCGCTCAGTAAATTAAATAATCTAGATGAAGAATTGCTGACTTTTTTCCTGAAAGAGTTAACGGGAAGAAACTTTTCTGAAAACCTTACGTTTAACAATATTAAAGCTTTAAAAAACCTGATAGTTAAGGATTCAGGAGTTAAATTAAAGGTTTCCGGGAACTTAATCGTCTATAAAGAAAGAGATGATCTAATCTTCTTTAGAAAAAGTGAATATCCCGAACAAATAATGGTTTCAGAGGAAATGCATCTTGGAAAGGAAAAGAGAATTGGAAACCTGATCATTTCGGCAAATTCAGTTGATATTGAAAAAATATCCTATGGGAAGGAGAAAACACGTGAGCTTATTTCTGGAGATAATATATTTGGAGATAAATTCATAATCCGGACCTGGAAGGAAGGAGATAGGTTTATACCCTTCGGTATGAAGGGTTCTAAATTAGTATCAGATTTTCTTAATGAAGTTAAAATTGAATCATATAGAAAAAAAGAACAGCTAGTATTGGTTAATGGAAGTAAAATAGTCTGGGTAATTGGACACAGAATTGATGATAGGTTTAAAATTAGGAAGGACACAAGTAAAGTATTAGAATTATGCCTGAAAATAAGACCGAAGGGAAAATAATAATCGGGAAGGATATCTTTACTACGTTAATCTCAGAAACGAGAATAAATGATCGGGTAAAGGAATTAGGTAAAGAAATTTCCAATGATTATAATGGAAAAACTCCTGTTTTTATAGGAGTTCTGAACGGTGCATCATTATTCCATGCTGACTTGATAAGAAATGTTGATATTGATTGTGAAATTGATTTCTTTAAACTTTCCAGTTATGGTGATGAAATAATTTCCTCGGGTAAGGTTAAACTAGTAAAGGATTTGGGCTGTGATGTAACCGGACGGGACATCATAATTGTCGAGGATATAGTTGATTCCGGTCTTTCAATTAAGTTTATTGAGGAAATGATGGAGAAACATAACCCGGCAAGTATGACAGTGGCTTCACTTTTAGTAAAGCCAAAAAGTCTTAGATATAATGTAAAAATTGATTATATTGGCTTTAATATTCCAGATAAATTTGTGATAGGGTATGGTATGGACTATTCACAGAAATATAGAAATTTAAGGGCTATATACTCTATCAACGAAGATTTATAAAACAAAATAAAAAGAACCTAAATAATAAATTTATGGCTGAAAACGATAATAATAAAAACAACAAAGCTCCCAAACTCCCCAAACCTAACGGTTCTAATAAACCGGATGATAACTTTGACTGGTCTAAAGTTATAAGATTAGTATTTGGCTGGGGTGCTGTTGTGATTGCTGCAGTTATTTTAATGCAGTTATTCAAAACGGGCTCCGCAAACTATGTTGAGATCCCTTACAATCAGTATGAGAAGCTTTTAAATGATGATAAAATCGCAAAAGCTACTATCACCAAAACTGATGTAAATGATTATTCTTTCAAGGCAACACTGAAAGCTGAGGAAGCAATATCTGTAAATGGAAAGGACCTTAGAGTTAAAGAAATATCCGTTTATCTCCCTGAACCTGTTGTTAAGGATCAGGAAGCTGTATGGAAAAGCAAAGGAATAAATTACACTTTTGAAAAAGAATCCAATGAATGGCTGAATATTCTAGTAGGATTTGTGCCATGGATTATAATAATAGGTGTTTGGATTTTAATAATGAGAAGGATGCAGGGCGGCGGCGGCGGAACACGCGGCATTTTTTCTTTTGGTAAAAGCAAAGCTAAATTGATTACTCAATCCGGAACAAGAATAACTTTCCGTGATGTGGCTGGTGCTGATGAGGCTAAGACAGAACTCTATGAAATAATTGAATTTCTTAAAGAACCGACCAAGTTTCAGAAGCTTGGCGGTAAAATACCAAAAGGGGTGCTTTTATTAGGCCCTCCGGGAACAGGTAAAACTTTACTCGCAAGAGCTGTAGCTGGTGAAGCAGGCGTTCCATTTTTCTCTATAAGCGGTGCTGACTTTGTTGAAATGTTCGTCGGTGTCGGTGCAAGCCGTGTCCGCGATTTGTTTGAACAGGGAAAGAAAAATGCGCCATGTATTATCTTCATTGATGAAATTGATGCAGTAGGTAGACACAGAGGTGCAGGATTAGGCGGCGGACATGATGAAAGAGAGCAAACCTTGAATCAGCTGTTAGTAGAAATGGATGGATTTGAACAGAGCAACGGCGTAATAATTATTGCCGCTACTAACCGTCCCGATGTTTTAGATCCAGCATTATTAAGGCCAGGAAGATTTGACCGTCAGGTTGTAGTAGACAGGCCTGATGTTAAAGGAAGAGAAGGTATTCTTAAAGTTCATACCAGAAATATTCCTTTGGATTCTAATGTAACACTTGAAGTACTCGCAAAAGGTACTCCGGGACTTGCAGGCGCTGAACTTGCTAACCTTGTAAATGAAGCTGCTCTTCTTGCGGCAAGAAAGAACAAGAAAAAAGTTGAGATGGAAGATTTTGAAGAAGCCAAAGATAAAGTTATGATGGGAATGGAGAGGAAGAGCATGATCATCTCCGAATCAGAAAAGAAAACTACTGCTTATCATGAAATAGGGCACGTATTAGTCGCAAGAATGATACCTGAAGCAGATCCTGTTCATAAAGTAACTATCATTCCCCGCGGACGGGCTTTAGGTTTAACAAGCTATCTTCCAATTGATGAAAAGCATACTTATTCAAAGGCCTATCTTGAAGCTATTATTACATATGCTTTAGGAGGCAGAGCTGCTGAAAAGATTATTTTCAATGAATATAATACCGGAGCCGGAAACGATATAGAAAGAGCTACCATGATTGCCCGTAAAATGGTATGTGAGTGGGGAATGAGTGATAAATTAGGACCACTTAGCTACGGAGCAAAAGAGGAAGAAATATTTCTTGGAAGGGAAATTCAGAAACATCGTGACTATAGTGAAAAGACCGCTATAGAAATCGATGATGAGATCAGGATGATTGTAAGCAACGGTATGATAAAAGCCGAGAAAATATTAAGAGAAAATATGGATCTGCTTCATAAATTATCCCTTGAGCTACTTGAAAGAGAAATTCTCGATTCAGATGAAATTGATAAAATAATAAGGGGAGAAGAACTACCGCCATTCAAGAAAAACGGTGGAGACGAATTATCTTCTGCTAAACCAGATGAAGTCCCTGAACATGTAAAAAAATTATTAGATCAACGCAAATCAAAAGAATCTGCGCGTCAAGATGACTCTAATTGATAATGGAACTATTCATTACAGAGATGAAGTAGTAAGAAAACTAATTCATCTCTGTTCTTTATCAATACCTATAATCTATTATTTCATATCTAAAAATACAGCTGTATATATTTTAGCCGGCTTTACACTATTTGCAATTCTGATAGATATGTCAAGATACTTATCTCCCAGGATAGGGAAGTATTTTTATCTCACCTTTGGATTCCTTCTCAGAAAACATGAACTGGATAATAACAAGAGGAATTTGAACGGTGCAACTTATGTATTCATATCAGCTCTCCTTTCGGTAGTAATATTTCCTAAAGTGCTCTTTTTAACAGCATTCCCTATTTTAATTATAAGTGATTCTACAGCCGCACTTATTGGCAGGAAATGGGGTAAACATAAGCTTTTATCTAAAAGCCTTGAGGGAACTTTAGCTTTCTTTATTAGTGCAAGTATCGTGGTTATGTTTACTCCTAAACTAAATGGGAGTATTACTGAATACATGATCGGGATCCTGGCTGCCGCAATAGGAGCAATTGTTGAAAATATTTCTCATGGTTATGCTGATGATAATCTTTCAATTCCTATTTCAGTAGGATTTTCAATGTGGCTGTTATATTTATGGTTCTTTCCCGGTCTTCAATTATTTCTGAATAATGTACCGAGATAAATATGAAGAAATCTGGTTTTTTACTATTACTGGTAATTCCATTTATTCTGGTTTCATGTGAAGACACTAACAAACCCGCTCAAGGATCTGAGGATGAAATAATAATTGTTGCTGATTCTTCTGATTTTGCGGTATTGAAATCTTCATTAGATAGTACATTTGAAAAAATAATCTTCACTCCTCAGCCCGAAAAACTATTCAACCTGAAAAGAGTTTCACTAAATGATATTGAAAGTTACCAGACTTACAAAAATATATTATTTATAGCGCCGCAGAATTCAACTTCCAAAACAGCTAATTTTTTAAATGCACTCGTAGATTCAGATAAGATTAAAAATTCGGCATCAGAACAAAATTCATTTTATCAAGAATATAATCTTTGGGCTAAAGACCAGCTTATTGTAATTATAACCGCCCCCGATATTAAGCAGATTGAAGCTAAGATAATGCAAAATAAAGACCATTTATTAGCGGCATTCCGTAAAATCTCAGATAAAAGGTTATATCAAAGTCTCTACGATTCCAAATATGAAAAACGGAATACTGAGGGTATGCTTTTGAAGAATTACGGCTGGATTATTTATGTTCAGTCAGATTATAAAGTTGCAATTCATCATCCCGATGAAAATTTTATTTGTTTTAAGAATTCTTCTTCTAAAGATATGGAGAAATGGATATTTGTTTACTGGATCGAAAATGCTTCACCTTCTTACTTAAATGATGATTCAATCTGGGCTATACGCAACAGATTAACCAATAAACATTATCACATTCCCGGTGATACTTCCTGTATAAAAATAGCATATAATAAATGTATTTATAACGATGTGACTTTTAATGGGAAATACGCCATGCTTTCACAAGGACTGTGGGAGAATTCAAATGCGATGGAAGGGCCGTTCATTAATTATACTTTCTTCGATGAAAAGACAAAAAGACTGTACATGCTTGACGGATCAGTTTATGCCCCTAATTATTATAAAAGAAATCTTATTCAACAGATGGATGTTTTGCTTCAATCATTCAAAACGAAAGCTGAACTATCCAAAGATAAACAGGACGAGCTGCTTGGAGCTGCCGAGTAGATCTATTTATTCATAGCTTCTGATAACCCCGCCGGCAGATTATATTCAGGGAATTCCTGCTTTATTTTATTTATATAAACTCTCGCCCTGTCTAATTTATTAAACTGTAATTCATATAATGCTCTTCTGGCAAGCATGCCACCGGCAGCATTCATTATTAATTCTGTGTACCTGTTTTTCTGCTGGGGCATTCTGACTGTAAAATCCGGATCTGATGCGGGGATATATTCCTTCCCTTTGACGACCCGAAATAATAAATTATCCGGTACTATTGTATATCCGGCGGGAAGAACAAATTCTCCCTTCTGCATTTCATTGTCAACTAACTCAGGAGAAATATAAAATTCCCTATTCTCAATATTAGTGCCTACAAGATCTGTCATTATTCTTCTATAACTTGTCTCAAGAAGATTTGCATCAAAGGACTGGTTTCTTTCAAACGGCTTTAGAGCGTCAAGGAATCTGGTAACATCATTATCCATTTCTTTCAATACCATCGGATGTTGAGTGTTGAGCTGATTATAATACCATGACCTCCTTAAGAGTTCTTTATCAATAACAATTGCATCCTGACGGTAATGTTCAACAAGTTGGAAATAGTAAGAAGGGGATACAAGTATATCCCATGAATATGAGAATATAATAGAATTTGGTTTTACACTGTTTAGAACACTTTTGGAGTAATCCTGAAAACAATAGACATCCTTAAGATCATTATCCTTATAATTAAAAGTGAATTCAGTAATAATAAACAAAAGTATAACGGCAGCTGCAATTGAATGGCTGTATTTCTTAAAGTGCAGATTTAATAGAATCCAGACGATACCGAATAAGCCAAACAATGAAAGAGCTAAATAGGACATAAGGAAATATGAATCTATGTCAACTATATCATAATTGCTGGCATAAAGCAGTGAAAATAGGAATAGAATAATATTAAAGATGAAGAATTTCCGTGCTTTAATAAAGGAGATAATAATTCCGCCAATACAGATCAGAAGACAAAGATTGAATTCACTAAATAAATTTGAGAAAAAATAACCAAGCTGCTTTTTCATAACATCACTTGATTTAAAGAACCATACCTGAAATTGCCAGCCGGATACATGTCTTAATAATCTTTCAAAATCAACAGGATTTCCCCAGTTTAACGGCGGATTTTGAGCAGCACGTATTGGGAGGTATAGATATATCACAATTAGTATGGGTAGGAAGACTACAAATATCATTATTATAAGTCTTTTGATACTGTATTTCTTCAATCTAAATTTCTCAAAGTACAGATAGGCGGTTGCCGGTAGAACAAATAAGGTAGTAAGGTGATTTGAAAAACCAAGAGCAAGTATGCCGGCAAAAATAAGCCATTGTTTTGTTATACCCTTGTCATTTGCCGGAGCGATATATGCTTTTAGCAAAGACCATAAAATCAGTGAGAACATAAATGCCTGAAGTGAATAAACTTCCACAGCATTTCCCTGGTTCCAAAAAGTCTTATCGAATCCAATCATGAAGCCGCACAAAACTGCAGCCGTATACTTAAGAGGTTCTTCAATCAAACTGATTACGGTTTTGTTACTCAGTAATTTAACCGGCTGTCCCTTTTTCTTAATTACCTTTTTTGCCTGTTTAGCTTTTTGCAAAGCAGGTGTCATTTCAAAAAGGTTTATGTTGTCAAGAATTGTTTTACAGGTAAGAGTAAATACCATTACTGCTAAACTGCACCATACTGCAGTTAAAAGATTCAGCTGATATATTTTTGAAAAGTGGAATGGGATTAAAGAAAATAAATGCCCAAGCAATGTAAAGAGAGGATATCCTGTAGGATGAGCAATGCCAAGGAATACCTGGACTGTCGCCAGTTCTCCGGCATCAATTTCGACTACCGAGGGAGCGAGAGTTGTAAGATATGCAACGAAAACAATTAGTCCAGTTAATACAGCGTAGTATTTTTTTATAAAACCCAATTTACTTACCCATTATATGATTGTATAAATTCCTGTTTGACCGCATTATTATGCGCAGATCATTTTTGTAACTAATATTTTCTTTCTCATCTTCTTTAAACAGGTAGCCGCTAGTGTTGAATATACACTGGTTTCTTATTACGAGATCTTTAATAAAAATATAATTATTAAGAACTTCAGAATCCTGAGGAAATAAAAGAGATATTTTTTTCTCCGTAGGATAATTTAATGTTTTCCTGAATAATTCGGGATTGCAAAGTATTAAATATTGAACAATAAATTCGATATCGATCAGACCGCCACGATCTTTTTTAAGATTAATCATATTCATCTGATCCAATGCACCGGAAGGAGAAAGCTTTCGCCTCATTTCATTTATTTCTTTCTTTATGACCTCTGGATTTTCCTTTTCCAGTCTTTTAATGATAGTTTTAACAAATTTGTTAAAGAGTGTTTTATCTCCTGAAATGAAATTCAGCTTGCATAGTGACTGTAATTCCCAGATCCTTGCCCTAGATATCAGATATTGCTCGTAAGCCTTGAAATCCCAGACCAACTGGCTGGATTTCCCCTCAGGTCTTAATCTGCAGTCTGACTCTAATGGTTTTAATACTGCTTTTATTTCTGTAAGTAGCTTCTGGAATATTTTTTGTACATCAGGTTTATCATTAATGTTGTTTACGATAAAAATTAAATCAACATCAGATGAAAAGTTCATTTCACTTTTCCCAAAACTACCTAGTCCCACTATTAAATATTTCTCTTTATTCGGTAATAAAACATTAGACAGCCCCTGAATTTTAGCACTAATATTATCACTAAGCAGTTGCCCTGATTTTACTGAATTTATTTCCTTTAAAGTAAATTGTGAAGAAAGAACATAAAGAAGTTTTTTAATTGGGTAATGTGAAATACTATCTGCCCCGGGATTATCATTCAGGCCTTTTGAAATAAAATGTTCTCTTAATTCAGCATCTTCAGCAAAAAGATCAATCGTCTTTTGGCTCATCTCACACAACTTAAGGAATATGTTGAAAAAAGCGGTATCGCTAAATTCACTGTACCATTGGGAGGGGAAAGATATATTCTTAATGATTCTGACAAAATTCTGAAGCACTTTATCAGGTCTTATAGAATTCCCAAGGTAATCCCATAAAGCGGGTTCGATAATCTGGAATGCTTCAATGGATTTTTTATCAAATTGTCTTTGCCCCAGAAGTCCTTTCCCTTCGCGCAGGAAGAGAAGATCGCTTCCTGCCCGTTGTGGGTTAATGAATTTTATATCATTTACCTGGGTATCTTTTTGCTCTTTTACTCCCATTATTGAATTGAAAATACTTTTAACTTCAGACTGCTTAACTGAAAGATCGGCTCTGAATTCATTGACCGATTTATAACCTAACAATGCAGATAACTTTTCAATTAATTCTCCCGGCCCAGGTATAAGATGCGTTTGTTTATCATTCATTAACTGAAGAAAATGTTCAGTTTTTCTGAAAAGTAAATATGCATTATTAAATATAGTTGTTTCTTCGAGTCCGAGTAAATTATGCAAATTCAATAACCGGATAGCTTCAAGAGTGTTCCCTGTCCTGATTTCCTTGTTCTTACCTCCGTTCAATAGTTGGAGGGCCTGAACTGAAAATTCAATATCTCTTATGCCACCGGGTGAAAGCTTAATGTTTTCGTCAATACCTGAATTCTTTTCAATATTGGATTTTAACCTGGCAATCTGCTCTGTCGGAGAAACAGAAAATCCTGAAGGATAAATAAATGGCTGCAGATAACTCATGAATTTATCATAAAGTTCTCGGCTACCTCCTGTGAAACCAGCTTTAAGCAGCATCTGTCTTTCCCAGTCCTCTCCGCGGCTTTCATAATATAACATATAGTCTGTGATAGTACGGCAAAGGGGTGAATTTCTTCCATCGGGTCTTAACCTGAAATCAATCCGGAAAATAAACCCATTACTGGTAATAGTAACGGCATTTTCAATAAACAGGTAGATTGCTTCATTAAGAATTTCGAAATATTCCTTTTTCTTAATTTCTGTATTCTTGTCAAAGAAAATCAGCAGGTCTACATCGGAACTATAATTAAGCTCATTTCCTCCAAGTTTTCCAAGAGAAATTATGCAGTATTGGTTTGATACCTTTTTGATTCCGTTTTTATACAGGATTTCTTTATAACAAAGGCCAAAAAGAGCTCCTATCAGTTCATTTGAGAGTACTGATAGTTCAAATGTAATCTCTTTTAGACTGCTCACTTTAAGAAGATCTTTAAGCCCAATCCTCAGAATTTCTTTCCTTTTGAACCTTCGTAATGCATTTACCTTAGCCTGAAAGGAATTATATTGAGCTATTGTATTGCTAATTTCTTCCTGCCATAATTCCCGGTTATACTTCTTATTTAGGTTTGATGGATTTACTATCCAGTAAAAGTATTCCGGGTTTCTAACTAATATGTCACTTAAGTAATTACTGTTAACTGACGCCAAAATCAAAATTTCAATATAATGGGGATATCTAATGCATTCATTCATGAATGATATTTTATCAAACATCGCCGAAATAATTCTTAATAGATTCGACTCAGAGGAAAAGGTAAAATAGTGAAGTGGGATTTCATTATTAATAAGTGTGATGAAACTATCAATAGTCTCAGTTGGCAAATAACCGGCAGAGAACCCGGCTATTTTAGTTATAAAATCCTCTGAAAGAGATGTTTGTTTAAAAGACACGGTAATATTAATTTATATGGAACAAATCTACTATTTATAGATACAAATAGCACTTATCCTGAAATTCTTAAATTGCATTTCAGGGGCTCAATATGTAATTTTAAAGTTCACTTACCAGGAGATAAGAACCGAAATGCTGGAAATTATTAAAAAAATATTCGGTGATAAACATACTAAAGATACAAAATTACTTTGGCCAATAGTCGAAGAAATTAAAGAAGAATATGAGAAAATAAAAGATCTGACAGAAGATGAATTAAAAGCAAAAACTATTGAATTCAAAGAGAAGATACAAAATCATACAGCTGATCTGAGGCAGAGGATTGAGGAACTAAGGGAAAAGCTACGTACAGATGAGGATTTTGACCGTCAGTCTGTTTATGATGAAGTAGAAAAACTTGATGAGGAATTAAACGATCAGTATGAAGATATACTGGATGAATTACTTCCTGAAGCCTTTGCTGTTGTTAAAGCAACCTGCCAGAAACTAGTCGGCAAAAGCTGGACAGTTGCGGGAAATAAAATTACCTGGGATATGGTGCCTTATGACGTTCAGCTTATGGGAGGTGTGGTACTTCATCAGGGTAAGATTGCAGAAATGGCTACAGGTGAAGGAAAAACGCTTGTTGCAACTCTTCCAATGTATCTTAATGCCCTTACGGGCAGAGGAGTTCATCTTGTAACTGTAAATGATTACCTGGCGTTACGTGACAGCCAGTGGATGGGTGAGATATACAGATTCCATGGTCTAACAATCGGTGTAATTCTCAATTCTATGAGCCCGGATGAACGAGCATCAGAATATGGGTGTGATATTACCTATGGTACAAATAACGAGTTTGGTTTTGATTACCTACGGGACAATATGTCAATTGAAAAGCAGTTCCAGGTACAAAGAAAATATAATTATGCGATAGTGGATGAAGTGGATTCCGTTCTTATAGATGAAGCAAGAACACCACTCATTATCTCTGGTCCGGTAGAAGTTGATGATCAGAAATTTGATGAAATGAAGCCTAAAGTTGAACGACTTGTAAGACTTCAATCCCAGTTTGTTGCCAAGATAGTACAGGATGCGGAAAACCTATTAAACAGTGAAGATAAAGGAAGTGTTACAGAAGCGGGCATACTTTTATTCAGAGCTTACAGAGGACTCCCTAAAAGCAATAAACTATCTAAAGTGTTGAGTGAACCTGCCTATAAAAAGCTAATGCAGGAAACTGAGATGGAATTCCTAAGGGAAAAAGCCAAGAACATGCACGTTATTGATGAAGAACTCTTCTTCGTTATTGACGAAAAGAATAATACATTGGATCTTACTGAAAAGGGAAGAGAAGAACTTGCCCGTGGAAGCGGCATTGAAAAGGACTTCTTTATACTACCTGATCTTGGCACTGAAATAAGTAAGTTTGAGAATGATCCTGATCTTTCAGACCAGGAAAAGATTAAAAAGAAGGATGCATTATATTCTCATTATGGAGTAGCCAGTGAAAGAATCCATACAATTCACCAGCTGCTTAAAGCATATACATTATTTGAAAAAGATGTAGAATATGTTATAACTGAAGAAGGGAAGATAGCAATTGTTGATGAGTTTACAGGACGTGTTCTTCCGGGAAGAAGATATTCTGACGGACTTCATCAGGCAATAGAAGCAAAGGAAAATGTAAAAGTAGAAAAGGATACACAAACACTTGCTACTATTACACTTCAGAACTATTTCAGAATGTATAATAAACTGGCTGGTATGACCGGTACTGCCGAAACTGAAGAGGGAGAATTCTTTGAAATCTATAAACTTGAAGTTGTAGTTGTTCCTACAAATAAACCATGTGTCAGAGATGATGAAGATGATGCAGTTTATAAGACAAGAAGGGAAAAATTTAATGCTGTTATTGATAAGATTGAAGAACTAAAGAAGGAAGGACGCCCAGTACTAGTGGGTACTACTTCAGTTGAAGTCTCAGAGACGATCTCCAGGATGCTTAAAAGAAAAAACATCGGGCATAACGTACTTAATGCAAAACAGCATCAGCGTGAAGCTGAAATTGTTCAGCATGCAGGTGAAGTCAGCGCTGTTACTATTGCTACAAACATGGCTGGTCGTGGTACTGATATTAAACTAGGTGCAGGAGTTGTTGATAGAGGTGGTCTATTTATCCTTGGAACTGAAAGACATGAATCCAGACGTATAGACAGACAGTTAAGAGGCCGTTCAGGAAGGCAGGGTGACCCTGGAACAACTAAATTTTACTTGTCGCTTGAAGATGATCTTATGCGCCTATTTGGAAGCGACAGGATTGCCTCTGTTATGGAAAGAATGGGAATAAAGGAAGGTGAAGTAATTCAGCATCCTTTGATTACAAGATCAGTTGAACGTGCACAGAAGAAGGTTGAAGAGAACAACTTTTCAATAAGAAAAAGACTTCTTGAATATGATGATACAATGAACTCGCAGCGTGAAGTTATTTACTCAAGAAGGCAGCGTGCACTTGAAGGTGACCGCCTTAAAGGTGAAATATTCGGAATGCTTGAGGAATTTATAAATGATCTGATAGATAAATACTTTGAAGATGTACAGATTACAGAAATTAAGGAAGAACTTTTAAGAGTACTGCTGGTAGATATCACGCTTCAACCGGAAGAATTTGAATCTTTAGGAAAAGAACGCCTGATAGAGAAGGTAATTAATACAGCTAAGGATTTCTATAATAAGAAAGAGGCAATGATCACCAGCGAGCTTATGGCCCGTCTAGAAAGATATGCAGTACTAAGTGTTATTGACCATAAATGGAAAGAGCATCTTCGTGAAATGGATGATCTGAAGGAAGGCATAGGGCTCAGGGCATACGGTCAGAAAGATCCTCTTGTAGAATACAAAGCTGAAGCTTTTAAACTGTTTGTAACTTTACTAGATGAAGTTAGAAATGATGTTGTTTCATTTGCATTCAAGTTCTTTCCCCAGGCACCTGAAGAAGTACAGAACCAGAGAAGGCAGCCAGCGCGTAGAATGGTTACTACTAAACAGGAAACCACAAATATCGGACTGTCAGGCAGCAGGCCGGATGATAGTGCACCTCAGCAGGCAGGTAAACTGCAGCCGGTGCAGGTAGATGAGAAGGTTGGAAGAAATGATCCATGTCCATGCGGCAGTGGTAAAAAATATAAAAATTGTCATGGTAAATAAATGAAAAAGATAGAAGCAATTATTCGCCCCTTCAAATTAGATGAAGTAAAAGAAGCTTTAGTAGAGGAAGGAATCCGTGGTTTAACTATCTCCGAAGTCCGCGGTTACGGGAGACAAAAGGGGCATACTGAGACATACAGAGGGAGTGAGTACAGGATTGAGTTTATTCCTAAGATCAAAATCGAAATTGTGGTTGAAGATAATCAAGCGGAAAAAGTAGTTGAGGCAATACTAAAGACAGCCAAGACAGGTCAGGTTGGAGACGGTAAAATATTTATCTATGATGTTAAGGATGTTATAAGAATAAGAACCGAGGAATCAGGGAAGGATGCATTGTAGAATTTTTCCCTTTCAGATTTAGTAAATCTTTTATACCTTATCAGTTAAATTAATTAAACGGGAATTCCTTGAAGAAAATATTTATCCTTCTGCTTCCGGTAATATTTATTTGCGGCTGCGGCCTGTGGGAAGACTTCACAACATACTTTAATATTTATTATGATACTTCAAATATTTTCAGCCAGGCAGAATCTCAGATAAAAGAACAAAAAAGAGATATCTTCTCAAATGACGAGATTCCTTTGCCCGGCAGTGCAGGCCAGCTTCTGACTAAAGTGATTGAGAAATCATCAAAGATCCTTCAGTTCCACCCTAAATCAGCTTATACAGAAAATGCTATAATGATGCTAGGTAAGTCTTTCTATTATGAGAAAGATTATATGAAAGCTCTCCGTCAATTTCAGGAACTAGTAAAGACAAAACCAAACAGCGGATTTATATTAGAGGCAAATCTCTGGGCCGGGAAATCACAAATGCGTCTTAAGCAATATGACGATGCTCTTAAAACCCTTATTGATGTAAAAAACATAGCAGTTGATAAAGGAGAGAGCGATATTTATGAAGAGGCATACCTTGAACAGATAAGGTACCGGGTTGTTACTGATGATCTGGATCAGGCAATTTCACTTCTAACCGAATTTCTTAAGGTATCTCGTAACGATGATCTGAACTCCAAAGCATCTTTCGAACTTGGTAAACTTTATTATAAACGGAATGATTATCTGAACGCGATTACAGCTTACCAGAATGTATTCAACTATTCACCCAATTATGATGTAACACTCGATTCTAAAATTGAGCTTGCAAAATCATTCAGGAAAAGCGGAGATCCTCAGCGGGGACTTGACCAGATGAAAGTTATGCGGAAAGAAGCTAAATATGCAGATGTCTATCATAGGATAGATCTTGAAACAGGATTATGCCAAATAGAACTAAAGGATTATAAAGCCGGTGTTCAAACTTTAATGAAAATTGACACTGGTTTTGCCAATTCCACCAGTGCAGGTTTTGCAAGGTTTGAACTGGGCAAACTTTATGAGAACTATCTGCCTGACTATGACAGTGCCTACAAATATTATATGAAGACAACTACTTCAACGGGTATTGAACCAGGACTATTGCAGACCTCAAATGATATTTCACAAAGGTTTAAGAAGTACCAGTATATAAGGTCACTGGTTATTGATAACAAGACGCAAATATTTTATTTAGAGCAACCTGATGAATTTGTTAAGGATTCCACAGCCAATGCTGATTCAATTAAGAGGCAGGAGCAGTTATTAAAAGAGAATAAGTCATTGACTCAAAACGATTCAAGGAATGAAAGCGGAAGATACATAGCTCCGGGTACCAACACTTACTCACCCGGCGGAACAAATTCATCTAGCAACAGGCGGCCTATGAATCGTCCGACACAGACTATTGATACTCTAAAAGCCAATCTGGTAAGGAATGAATTTGATCTAGGCAATCTATTCTTCACAGTAATGAACCGTCCAGATTCAGCCTCATATTTTTACTCTGACATATTGAAGAACTATCCGGGCTCCAAATATGAAGCTGATGTCCTATATGCTCTTGCAAGTTATTATGAGACAATAAACAACATAGCCACGGCCGATAGTATTTATAATGTTATATATGATAACTATAAAACCCAGAAAATAGTAAATGCTGCTGCTACTAAATTAAATAAACCATTGATCGATGTTGAGTATGATCCTGCTAAACAGTTGTATGCTGATGCAGAAGCAGACATGACTAAAAAGGATTTCAATGTTTCATTGAAAAAGATGTATAAGATCACTGATACTTATCCCAAATCCCAGTATGCACCTAAAGCATTATATGCATCAGGCTGGATACTTGAAAATGATCTTAAACTAAATGACTCAGCTGCTGTTGTCTATGATACTTTGGCGAACAGATATCCTAAATCAGTTTATGCAGTTAAAATAAGGCCCAAACTTTTTACTTATAAAGATGAAAAGATAAGGATAAAGACAGCTATAGCCGATTCACTTCAGAAAATTGAAACAGATAAGATAAACAAGAGGAAGGCTGATTCGCTTGCTACTGTTAAAAAGGTTAAAGTCGATTCAACGGCAAGTCTGACGAAGGGTAAAGTTGATTCACTTAGTACATTAAATAGGACTAAAGTTGATTCAGCAGGAAACATAAACAATATGAGATCGGACAGCCTCAAAAATATTAGGGGTCAAAACACCCGGACAATTAATGATTCAACAAAGGTAAATGCCCGTAAGCTGGACAGTGATTCTTTACATCTAATACAGAATGCACCACCGGACTCATTAAAGCCTAAGAAGCCAGAAAAATAAATGAATGAGTTAGGCGATTTCCTTGATAAGGTACTGCCCCGAATAAAGAGAAGGAAATTCCGGTATTTCATTTTTTATTTGATGTTTATTTTCTATTTCGGCATCCCATCATTGCAGATCCCTACTATTGAATATAATACATTTCGGGTTACATCGGTTATGGAACAGAGAGGGCTTGAAAGCAACCTTTTATGGTATCCGAGGCAGACATGGTGTTCAATAAATGATGTAAATCCTAATCTCTTAAGGGCGATAATATCAATGGAGGACGGTAAGTTTTTCATTCATAAAGGGATTGACTGGGAAGAACTGAACAAATCGCTGGCTAAGAATAAAAGAAGGGGTCGTGCAGTTAGGGGCGGCAGTACAATAACCATGCAGCTTGCGAAGAACCTATATCTCTCAACAGAGAAAAGCGTACTGCGGAAAGGGAAGGAATTCTGGATTACACTCCGCATGGAAAAGGAACTCTCAAAGAAAGCAATATTAACCAATTATATTAATGCAGTTGAATGGGGAGACGGCATCTTCGGCATTAAAGAAGCATCAGACGTTTATTTCGGCAAAGCTCCAAGGGATCTTTCAGTGAATGAGTGCGCCAGGCTGGCAGCTGTTATCCCATCGCCGCTTATTCATGAACCAGAGATCAATTCATCTTATGTAACCCGACGATCCTCGATAATTCTTGGCCGTCTTAATGATATTATTCTATTTCCGGATAATGAATAATGAAACGGAAAGATCTGCTCGGACTTATTGAAGGGGGGGAGAATCTACGGTGTGAATTCAAAAGGAAGTTTACAACTCATGATAAGATTGCACGTGAAATGATTGCCTTTGCAAATACAAAGGGAGGCACTTTGCTTATCGGTGTTGATGATGACAAGGAAATTGTCGGGGTAGAAAGTGAAAAGTCAGAGGCGGAACTAGTTAAAGATGCGGCAACTAATTACTGTGTACCTCCCGTTGAATATGAAATTGAATATATGGATATAAACGGTAAGGAAGTCGTTATAGTCAGCATTCCTGAATCAAAAATGAAACCTCACCGGGTTCAGGATTATGAGAATGAATTTGATATAAATAAAGCTATTGTCTGCATACGGGTTAACGATAAGAGTGTAATGGCAAGCAAGGAAATGGTAAGAATATTCCGGGCTGAAACAAACGAACTAAAACTAAAGAAGTATTCCCCGGGTCCTGTTGAGAAGAGTGTATTTGATTTCCTGGCAAATAATGAGAGGATATCCGTAAAAGAACTAAGTCATCTTGTTAATATCTCAGAACGCAGGGCATCAAGAACATTGGTGAAGATGGTTAGAGCTAATCTGCTTATGATACATACTAAGGATAATGGGGAAGAGTTTTTTACAGGGATTTAGGAGTAAGTAGGGAGTAGGGAGTAGGGAGTAGGGAGTAGAAGAATCAGTATGAAATAAAAAAGGGACACACTGATTAGAGTGTCCCTTTTATCACCAATAGTCCCTACCTGATTGCATCATTACCATAGCCTGCTCATCATTTCAGGCAGGAATATATTTCCATTTACATTTTAAGATAACCCAGTTTAGTATACCGAACAATGTATTTAATCACATATGAATTTATGATAATAATCAGAAATAATATAAATATTTCACTTTTAGGACACCAGTCTGACTTACAGTATGCATTCTATCGGGGAGAATATTCCCATAAATATCCTCCTCCTGGCTTCTGTCCTGCACATCGTTAAAAGCAAAGTATATCCAACTTTTTGGAGAGAAGTTATTTCATACCTGGAAATATTGAAAGAGAAAGGATCGGCTTCGATCTGAGCGAAGTCAGGGTGTATTGGACTTAAATTAACATAAAAAGGTTATAATATGTCTTAATATTGTGTTAATAGGCTGTGGTAACAGATAAATGGAATCAAATAATGTTAAATTTATATTTGACAAATCGGTCAATATTTGATAATTTCTAAGATTGATTGAAATTCACTAGGGAGAGACTTTTTTTGACATTTAACTATATAATTCATTGGAGAAATAAATGGAACTTTCGTTAATTCTTGGGATCAGTGTAATAGGACTACTGTTTGCAGTCTACCTGATAAGGGATGTTCTGAAGAGGGATCAGGGCACACCAAAAATGCAGGAGATATCGAATGCTATAAAGCAAGGAGCTGAGGCATTCATGAAGCGGCAGAACAGGACAATAATCTATCTTGCCCTTTGTCTAGCTGCTGTTATATACATTATATATGCATTTTTCAGAACGCCTACATCGCATGATCCAGCAACCGGTTCACAGATTGCATTATGGACAACAATTTCATTTATTCTGGGAGCCGGATGTTCCGTAGCTGCCGGTTATATGGGAATGTGGATTGCTATTCGGTCAAATATAAGGACAGCCGCGGCAGCAACCAAAGGAATGAACGGAGCATTGCAGACTGCATTAAGAGGCGGGGCTGTATCCGGGTTTTTCGTAGTAGCGATGAGCTTACTGGGAGTTGCAGGATTATTTACATTAGTCCAGAATCTAACGGATGTATCGATAGATAAGATACCACTGCTTATAGTGGGTTATGGATTTGGAGCCAGCTTTGTAGCATTATTTGCACAGCTTGGAGGCGGAATCTATACCAAGGCAGCAGATGTAGGGGCTGATTTAGTAGGGAAAGTTGAAGCCGGGATACCAGAAGATGATCCAAGGAATCCAGCAGTAATTGCGGATTTAGTAGGAGACAACGTAGGTGACTGTGCAGGCCGTGGAGCCGATCTATTTGAATCAACAGCCGCTGAGAACATAGGAGCCATGATATTGGCAGCCGCGTTATTCAGAGAGAACTCAGCACTTTTTATGCAGAATAATCTGACATTACTTGGAGTTTTATTATTCCCATTGATAGCACGTGCATTTGGTATATTAGCTTCAATTGTAGGAATAATGGTAGTTAGGACAAATGACAAAGAAGATCCAATGCAGGCACTTAACCGCGGATTTTATGTTACGGCAGCATTAGCTACAGTTGGATTTTTTATAGCATCCAAATGGCTGCTTGGAGCATTCTTTCTTAACTTCTTTTTCTGCGGAGTTATAGGAATTCTTATTTCATTGGCATTCGTTTTCATAACACAGTATTATACAGAATATAAATACAGACCAGTGCAGTCAATTGCAGAAGCATCCTTAACCGGGCCTGCGACTAACATCATTGCCGGTATTGCAGTTGGAATGGAATCAACCGGATTTCCAGTATTAGTTATCGGTATAGGAATTGTAAGCACATATTTCCTAGGGCAGTCATCCGGATTAGCTGCAGGCGGATTATTTGGAACAGCAGTTGCGACAATGGGAATGTTAGGCACCGCGGCGTACATACTTGCAATGGATTCATTTGGTCCAATAACAGACAATGCCGGCGGAATAGTTGAGATGAGCCAGCAGCCTGAAGACGTTAGAGTAAAGACAGACAGACTTGATGCAGTAGGCAACACAACAAAGGCATTGACCAAAGGATATGCAGTTGGTTCAGCCGCACTAGCAGCATTTCTTTTATTCGGCGCATACATAGATGAAGTGAAGAATTACATGCCAAGCTTTGACGGCAAGATTAACCTAAACAAGCCGGAAGTGTTTGTAGGGGCAATCTGCGGAGGCATGCTTGTATATATCTTCTCATCGCTAGCCATTAAAGCAGTAGGTAAAGCTGCATATGCAATTATTAACAACGTACGTGAGCAGTTTAAGAACAACCCGGGAATAATGAAGGGAACATCTAAACCTGATTACAGTCAATGCGTTGATATTGCAACCAAGGCAGCGTTACAAAAAATGGTTGTTCCCGGACTACTTATAGTGGGTATGACAGTAGGTATCGGGCTTGTCTTCAAATGGATATACGTATTAGGAGGCGGAGCATCAAATCCTATGGGTGCATCCGGAGCTGAAGTTGTAGGCGGATATTTAATGGTAGGAACCATAACCGGAATCCTGATGGCATTATTCCTTAATAACGGCGGTGGAGCATGGGATAATGCTAAGAAGTTTATTGAGATGGGCAACCACGGCGGAAAGAAGAGTGACCCTCATAAAGCCGCAGTTGTAGGTGACACTGTAGGAGATCCATTCAAGGATACAGCAGGGCCATCATTACACGTGCTCATTAAATTATTAAGCACGCTTACATTAGTACTTGCCCCATTGTTCGTATAGCTTTTCTTTTATACCTTCGAGGTTTCCAAAACCTCGAAGGTATCGTTTATCTTTTACTTATTTCTCAAAATCTCTTCGCTGTTTTACGCTTCTCTACGCTTGTTTACGCTAAAAGGGCTTGTTCTCCCGCTTAACTCCCGATGATCTCCGGTTAATAATGTATGCATTTAGGGAGTGGGAGTAGGGAGTAGGGAGTAGGGAGTGGGAGTAGGGAGTAAGGAGTAAGGAGTAAGGAGTAAGGAGTAGGGAGTAGGGAATAGGGAGTAGGGAGTAAGGAGTAAGGAGTAAGGAGTAGGGAGTAGGGAGTAGGGAGTAAGGAGTAGGGAGTAAGGAGTAGGGAGTAGGAATACGAGGCTGTGGACGTTTTGAGGAGTGGGATTCTTCGCTACGCTCAGAATGACAATAAAGTCAGAATGACAATTAAGTGCAGGGGACTTTTATTTAATCAATATAAACTTGCGGGAGGCGGTATAGGCGCCGGACTCCATGCGGTACATATATATTCCGCTTGCAAGATTACTTCCATTAAAGTGAATTGAATAACTGCCTGCGGGTTTATTCTCATCTACTAATGAGGCAACTTTACTTCCTGTAATATCATAAACCGAAAGTTTAACGTTTCCCGCTTTAGGGATTGAGTAATTTATAGTTGTAGATGGATTAAACGGGTTAGGGTAATTCTGTTCAAGAGAAAAGGCATTAGGGGTTATGGAAGAATAATTATCGTTTACAGAAGTAACAGATCTATATGATTGGAGTTCAGCAGTGTGGACCTGATTTGCAGGTATATCTCTCATCTCGTAGACAATACCTACACCTTTTGCATACCATGCATAATCGCGGAGGGTGATTTTGCCAGTACTATCGAGGTTCATAGAACAGACTTCAATGCAGTTAGAAAAAGAACCAGCAGGAACGGTAATAGATTCAGTAACGCTGATAACGGAATCTTTCATTTGATTGCCTACCAGCCGGCTGTAACCGGCGGTTAGGAATTCATTGGGGAACCAGCCGAATGGGGGGTATATTTTAGTGGCAGAGTCTAAATTCTTTGAATTTCCATTCATAATCATTGCGGCGCAGGAAATATTTCCGAGGGAATCCTGTCTAAGCCATACAACCTGAAAAGCAATAGAGTCTGACGGGGCGTTATCCATAATATCAACGGCAACGCTTCGGACATAATTATGGCCGAAGATAAAATCTGTTTCGTCAAAATAATATCTGGTAGTACGAGTTCCCCAGGTTGAATTTGGGAGCTGAATATTTGTTCTCAGATTCAAGTAATTGCCGGGAACAGGGGGCATGAAATAATCAGATGCAGTTTGAGAGAATATAGTATTTGTTAAGGACAACAGTGCGAAGATTGTGAGGATAAGTAGATAATGTTTCATAACGGCCCACCATAATAAGTTTGTAAATCACTGTTTATTCGATGATTGTCAATTGCAAATAAAGACAAACATTATTCGGGGAATTATCTGGGGGCTAGGCATCAAATCAATTGTTCTGAATTTAAGTAAATAAATTCCCGGTCATTGTTAAGAACGCATAGATAAACATAGTGATAAAAAAAGTTAGTTTCAAACGCGTTCTTCGTAATTGTTATCCCGAAAACGGAGAGAGTATGATACGCCGTTATTATTATTAAGACTGAGAGTACCCTCGAGCTGCTGTTCTGCAAGGGCATAGATCAGCTGACCTCCAACAGTACCGACATCATTAATGTTAACACCTTTTGGGATGCCTATACCGTTATCGGAAACCATTAGTTCAATAATATCATCTTCGGGTCTGTGTAAATTAACGGATATTTCTCCCTTACTTTTATTAGGGAAGGCATGTTTTAGTGAATTGGTAATAATCTCATTTATAATCATGCCAAGCGGGATAGCAGTATCAATTAAAACAATAATATTCTCAAGATTATTTATGAGGGTTATATTTTTATCCGTATCTGAATAACTATACATCAAATGTTCAGTGAGATCAGAGATGTAAGACTTAAGATCAATTTTGGAGAGGTTATTTGACTCGTATAGCTTCTTATGCACAAGTGAAATGGCCAGAATCCGGTTTTTGATATCCTCAAGAACTGTCTTAACAGAATCATCGCAGGCAGAATCTCTTTGAAGACCAATCAAAGAATTAATAACGGTCATATTATTTCTGGTACGGTGGTAGAGTTCTTTCAGGAGGACATCTTTTTCTTTAAGGGCGGCTTTTAGGGATAAAGATGATTCCCATTCAACCTGTCTACGGTGAGTAATATCCCTATTGACACTGAGGTATCCAGTAAAAGAACCATTATCATCCTTTATTGTAATAACATGAACTTCGACAATAATCTTTATATTTTCTTTAGAATAATGCACTACTTCAACGAGCAGTTCGCCTGTTTCATCAAGAATCTTAAACAGTCTTTGGAGATCATCGGGATCAGATTCTGTTTTTAATACTGCCGTGAAGTCCATTCCTATTACTTCATTGGCTTTCCATCCATACAGCTTTTCAGCAGATTTAATCCAGGAAGTAATTACATTGTTTTTATCAAAAGTAAAGACAGCATCAGAGATATTGTCAAGTATCGTATTTTGGAAGGCAATTTGTTTGTCGTTATTGACAGACGATTCAAGAGTTTGTTTCATGTTCTTACCAGGAAAAGTGTTAAGGGAATAATAGAACCGGTAGTACATGATCACTATTTAGGTGACGAGGGAAAATAGTAAAAGCTTAGCTGATGTGCATTGGTCACAGGTAGTTATTTTGGTGCGTGTGACGGATGTCATGGAGTAGGGAGTTGGGAGTAGGGAGTAGGGAGTAGGGAGTAGGGAGTAGGGAGTAGGGAGTAGGGAGTAAGGAGTAGGGAGTAGGACAAATTGGAGGGAGTGGACATTGAGAGGACTGAGATTCTTCGCTACGCTCAGAATGACAACATTGAAAACAGAATGACAACATTGAAAGCAGAATGACAAATGGACATGAAAGGAGTGGGATTCTGAGTTAGAAGTGGACGGCCATGAGCATTTGGACACGGACTATTACACCTGCTTTTCGACCTGCACGGAAGCGGGTTCTTCGAATGGCATTAAGGGCAGCCTGATCAGCGGAGCCGCCGATACCTTTGGAAAGCATTACTTTTCTGACTGCACCGTTCTCATCAATAAAGGCGAGGATATAGACTGTACCTTTGGGGGCGGATGATTTTACAGAAGGGTCGATCTTTTCATAAATGCTTTCCATACCGCCGATAGGTTCAGGCATTTGTTCAACGGCGACGTAGTAAGTTTCATCGATAGGTTTAGGGACAACTTTGGGGACAGGGATTGGGAGAGAGCCGGAGCCGGTCCCGGGTCCAGTGCCGTTACCGCTTCCAGTGCCGGTGCCGGTGCCAGTGCCCGAACCTTTGAGTCCCGAGTTATTAAGTATGCCTTCTTTTTCGGGGGATTTAGGTTTCTCAGTTACTTTGGATTTACTGACGGGGGATTTCTTTTCATTAACGGGGATTTTTTCTTCGACAGTTTGGGGTTTAACATTAGGTTCGCCGCCGTTACCGCCGCCGGGGGTATTGCCGAGTCCGATCTCAACCAGAGAGGAATCCTGATTCTTAGTAACTTTATAGAAGCTAAGGAGGAAGAGGAGCAGGATGACATGGATTAGTATAGATAACCCAGTGGAGAAATATTTAGAGTTACTGAACATTACTTTTTGATTGTACCGATCAGGAGTTTGGATGCGCCTGACTTCTTCACGAGGTCGAGCACGTGGATGAAAGTGCCAGTAGTAATGCGGTTATCGCCATTTATAATAACCTCGGTATTATTTTTAAGGGCGTATTCAGTTTTAAGGATATTTTCGAGCTGATCTTCGGGGACAAGTTTATTATTAACGAAGATTTCATTCTTATCATTAATGGAGACCTCGACATTCTTTTTAACGAGGCTTTCAGAAGTATCAGCGACGGGGAGTTTAATTTTAAGGGCGCCCGTAACGAGGATAGGGGAAGCGATCATGAAGATGATAAGGAGGACGAGGACGACATCCGTGAAGGGGGTAATATTTATCTCGGAGAATTCCTTTGAATCGACAGTGAACCTTCTCATTTCTTCACCGCGGAATATTGTTTATTGACCATATGGACAGTTTCCTGGAGAGTTTCCTCAATGAGAGGGAGGTTAAGTTTAATTTGTTTTATGAAATAGTTATAGAACATAACGCAAGGGATAGCGACCAGGATGCCGGCAGCGGTGGAAACGAGGGCCTCGGCGATGCCAGACATAACATTAGTATAACTAGCGGCCTCATTAACAGAGAGGGCGCTGAAGGCCCTAATGATGCCGATTACAGTGCCGAACAAGCCGATAAAGGGAGAGACGGCGCCGAGGGAGGCGAGGCCATGGAGGCCTTTTTCAAGTTTAGCGAGTTCCTTATCGAGACGAGTATAAGCGCCCTGGAGGAGATCATCCTTATCATAATCGGCATGCTGGAAGATAAACTTATAAACCGGGATGAGGGGGCTTTTGATAGAGAACCTAAGCCATTTAAACAATTCAGAATCAACGGAAGCCGAGGCGTTATTGATGCCGCCGTCATTAAAGCTTTGTTTAATGCGGAGGGAGAAGCCGTTGATATATTTTTCTTTAATACCCTGGAAAGTGATATACTTTTCGATCACAGTTTTGAGGGCATAGACAGAGCAGAGGGCAAGGATAATGATAGTAAAGCTACCTTTCATCAGATCGAGATAAGATCCATAATTCATTATATTCCTCAGAGATAATAATTAAAATTTAATAACAACATAGCCGTGAATTATTCAGTGGCCGGTTTTCTTTTTTGTCTAACGAACTCAATGATCATAGGCATAACGGAGATAAGGATAATAGCAATAGTGACCACGGAGAAATTATTTCTAACGAAGGGGATATTACCGAAGAAGAAGCCGCCATAGATAAAGAGGGCGACCCAGAGGAGACCGCCGGCGAAATTGAATAAGCTGAAGCGGGTGAATGTCATGGAGCCCACGCCGGCTACGAATGGGGCGATAGTTCGTATAATAGGGACGAAGCGGGTGATGACGACGGTAATGCCGCCATGTTTCTCATAGAAAGAGTGAGTCCTGTTCAGGTATTCTTTTTTAAGGATGCGTGAGTTATCATGGAAGATTCTTTCGCCGATAAAGTGTCCAATGAAATAATTGCAGCTATTGCCGAGAATGGCAGCGAGCGCGAGGAGGAGGAACAAGAAATGGACATTGAGGACGCTATAAAGGGTGACGGAACCTGCGGCATTGCTGATAACGGGTAGGGCAGCGAGGGTACCAGCGGCGAAGAGGAGGGAATCGCCTGGGAGGAAGGGGGTGAAGGCGAATCCAGTTTCCGCGAAGATAACGAAGAAGAGGATAGCGTAAGTCAGGGTACCATAGTGGCCCACGATTTCAATAAGGTGTTTATCGAGGTGAATGAACAGATCGATAAGGTATTTGATAATATCCAAGATTTAATCCAATAATTATGGTTCAAAAATAGAAAAATAAACGGTATGAGGAAAGGCTAAATGGTTGTTAAAATAATTGAAAATATTTTTCAAGTAATTTATTATGAATATTGATTCTTAATCATTTATTATTTAAGTTAAAAATAGTTTGGAAGCGGGTTTTTGTAAATCAAATTGTAATCTTAGAAATTTTTCTCACAGGATAATGTTTCCTTTATTGGGGAACTAATATTTTTTCTAGATATCCTTGGGAATATTACATCAACGATTTTAATGCGGGTCTATAAATATATATTCATTAATGGCAGGTGGTAATATGGATAAATTATATTTGTTCATTATTGTTTTTCTTTTAACTAAAAATAGTTTTCCTCAGATCCCGATTTTATTTTATGACTTTGAAAATAACAATAGTCGGAATACTTTTGAAAACGCAGTGGAGCAATCAATTAACGGGGGAAGTGGTCCTCTTGTTAGAGTAGGTTCAGGAGTAGTAGGAAGTGGTTATGGAGACAATGGCAGGGGTAGAGGAATCTGGGGATATAACTGGCAGAATGTAACATCTGATCCAGGAGCAAATGCTACAGAATATTATCAATTTTCTATTAATTCCAAGGGCTTTAAGGGATTGACTATTAGATTTCGTGATCTGGCTCCATATTCGTATAGCCCCGGGAGTGTTGGATGTTGCTTTTCGGCAAATGGAACTACGTACAAAGCGGCAGGAAGCAATTCAACAAGTGCACCTAGTAGTAATTGGAGTGATGGAATAATATTATTATATAATTTTCCTGAGGTGAATAATAATTCAAATCTAATTATCAGGATATACTCTTACAAGGGATTAAGTTCAAGTTCAACCGGACTTCTTGCACTTGATAATATAGTTATAACTGCAGATACAATTATTTCTGGAGCCGGAGATGTTACGTTAATAAATGAAAGGGATTTTTACAACTCGTATTATTCCGGTGGATCTGGAGATCAATCATACAGTTGGAAGAAAAACTTAGTTCTTAATGGTCCAGGAACTTCTATTACTCTTGTAAGTCCAATAAATTTTTCCCAAAAATTTATTGTAAATGATGGAAGCAGTGTCCAACTTGGAGAATACCCAATTTGGGGGAATTGCAGTTTCACTTTGAATAAAGGAGGGACGATTTATTGTGGAGATGGAGGTGGAATTTCAGCCGGTTCAGATTCTTCAGGTAATATTTGCGTAAAAGGGACAAGAAGTTATAGTCCAGGAGCAAATTACTATTATTGCGGAGTTTCAGCTCAAATAACAGGAAATGGACTTCCCACGACGGTTAGTACCCTAGGTATAAATAATTATGAGGGAGTTAGCTTGACTAATAGTGTTATTGTCGCTGATTCAATGAAATTACTGACTGGGAATTTGTCGCTTAACAATAATAATTTAATACTGAATGATACAACGGTAATCATAGGAGGATCTGCAACATCATATGTGGTAGCGGATAGCTCGGGCGGAATGGTTTTCAATAAAATGATGCAAAACGCAAATATAAAATTCCCAGTAGGTACCTCAAATTTTTATAACCCTGTAATAATCAATTATACTGGTATAAGTGATACATTCAAAGTTAAAGTAAAAAAGGCCATTGCTCTATCACTTACAAATCCTGATGATATAGTCAATTGTCTTTGGAATATTACCGAAAACACAGCAGGCGGATCAAATGCTACAGTAAAACTTGAATGGACATCGAGCCAGGATGCACCAGGTTTTAATATTAACTCAGATGTTATGATGGGTATTTGGGATGGTACCTCTTGGCACCAAACTAAAGCAGTAATTTCTGGGTCAGGAACCTCTGAAGATCCATACATTGCTTCAGCAGAGGGGGTCACAAATTTTTCATCCTTCGGCCTAGGGAACGAAGGATCGTTACCTATTGAATTAAATTATTTCGGATATACTATTAATGGTAGAAAACTAATCCTTAACTGGGAGACTGCAACGGAGAAAAATAGTGATAAATTTGAGATTGAAAGATTAGAACCAAATAAAAACGAATGGGAATCTCGAGGAAATATTAAAGCAAGTTTTATCAGTAATTCAGTTAAATATTACACTTTCATCGAATCTGATATTGAGCCAGGGAAATTTTATTATAGATTAAAGATGATCGATAATAATGGAATGTTTCAATTAAGTAAAATCGTGGAAGTTGATATCCAATTACCTAGTCGATTCGAACTATTACAAAATCATCCCAATCCATTTAATCCTGCGACTTTGATTAATTATTCGTTACCTGAAGATGCACAAATATTAATTGAAATATATAATATTAACGGAGAGAAAGTATTATGTCTTGTAAATGGAGCTAAGAAAGCTGGGTTTTATGAAGTTGATTTTAATCCTTCAAGGGAAGGGGTTAATATTCCTTCTGGTATTTATTTTTATAAGATGGATGTTATAGACTCAAAAAATAAAAGCAGAATAAGTCAAGTTAAAAAAATGATTTATCTGAAATAAATATTATTTAATAATTTAATCTCGTTAAAGAGTTATGGGGATTTGCGGGTGATGATCCATTCGTTGTTGGTGAAGGTGTAGCATATCCGATCGTGCAGGCGGCTATCGCGGCCCTGCCAGAATTCGAATTCTGAGGGGATTACTCTGTAACCACCCCAATAAAGGGGGAGGGGAATGTCACCGCCCTTAAATTGTTTGGAAAGCCGGTTGAACTCTTTTACGAGATATTCACGGCTGGGTATGGTTTTGCTCTGTACGGATGCCCAGGCACTTAGCTGATGTCCTACGGGACGGCTACGGAAGTATTCTTCACTCTCTTCTCTTGTGGTCTTTTCTACTTTCCCCGATATACGTATCTGACGCGAAAGCTCTTTCCATAAAAACAACAGGGATGCATTGGGGTTCTCATTGAGGTCTTTTGACTTGCTGCTTTCATAGTTGGTATAAAAGACAAATCCTTTTTCATCGTATCCTTTCAGCAATACCGTCCTTGCTGACGGCAGCCCCGTTTTGGAGGCAGTTGACAGTGTCATTGCGTTAACATCAGGCAGACCGCAGTTTAGGGCTTCATCATACCATTTTATGAACTGAGTGAATGGATCTTTGCTTACACTTTCTTCAGTAAGGGGCTCTAATGAATAGCTTTTCTGTAATTCTTTATTGTGTTCGCCGTTTGTCATATTTGTCTGTTTTGTTGTTTAGGGGGCAACATACAAAAAAATATTATTATATAAAGTGAAGGGGGGTAAAAGAAATCCCCCGCATTTAATTATGCAGGGGATCAGGGTGAAGAACAAAACGAGCTGTGGACACTGCAAGCCGAGAGATTATTCGCGTCGCTCAGATTGACAGGAGCTGAAACTATTTGAGCAGGATCATTTTCCTGGACTGAGTAAAGTCTCCAGCTTCAAGTTTGTATATGTAAATTCCGCTGGGAAGTCCTGCGCCGTTGAATTCGACTGAATAATTTCCAGCATTCCTGTTTCCATTTTCAAGCACTTTAACGGCTTCGCCGATGGTATTGTAAATAGTAAGTTTTACATGCGATGCGGAGGGCAAGGCATAGGATATTACTGTACCAGGGTTGAAAGGGTTAGGATAGTTCTGACCGAGAGTGAATGACGAGGGGATTTTATTCTCATCTTTAGTTATTCCAACCAAGTCAGAAATGGGACGTTTAAAGATTCCAAAGCCATAAGTTCCAATATAAATATCGGATCCTTTTATTAAAGTAGTGTAAACCTCAGTAGACTGCGGCAGGTTGTCATTTGAGTAAGTCCAGCTTGTCCCCTGATTTGTGGAAACATATAAACCTACAGATGTACTGGCAAATACATTATTTCCCTGAACATTTAAAGAATAATACATACCGCTAGTCGGGGAACCGCCAGTTGACCATGTTGAACCGTTATCGGTTGAATGATATATTAAATTAAGGGCGCCGGCAAACAGCGTGTTTCCGCAACGAGCCATGCTGAAAATATATTTTCTTGTCATACCATTAGGGACTGAAGTCCAGTTAGCTCCGCCATTTGATGAATAATAAACGCCATTGGCATGCGAACCTGTAAACATATCAGAACCGTTAATAACGAGGGAGTAATAATCATCAACCGGAAGGCCAGAGCTGACGGAGGTCCAGGTTGAGCCATGGTCAGTAGACTGATAAACATTTGAATGAGCTCCGAGATAAATATAAGCACCGTTTATGGCAATTGAATAAACTGCAGCGGAGCCGAGCAACGGATCGACAACCAGATTCCAAGAGAGGCCATCGTCAGTGGATTTATATAATCCTAATAAAGTGCATGCGAATATATTGGTGCCGTCATTGGCAAAACATAGAGAATAATTACCATTATTAATCTGATGATTAGGAGACCAATCAGCACCATTATCCGTTGAAAGAAACATACGAGTGGCGCCGCCGCAAATAAGATTAGAGCCGGATGCGCCTAATGAAATTGGAGTAATATTGGTTAATCCGGAATTACTGGGAGTCCAGAGTGATCCGTTATTAGTGGATTGATAAAAACCATTTGCAGTAGCAGCATAAACAGTAGAACCATATGAGTCCAATTCATAGGGCATAATATAAGGACTAGAGTCGTCCAAAAGACCGTTATTAACCTGAGTCCAGTTTACGCCAAAATTTGTGGATAAATAAATGCCAGAGTGACCGTTACTTGCAAAAACAGCGGGGCCGTTTCCAGTGAAACTGGTAATAGTATTTGTTACCGGAAGCTGATCAGCAGCGGGGGTCCAGTTTGACCCGGAATTAGTTGAATAATAAACACCGGCTCCTACTACACCGGCATAATAATTTAGACCGATAATTTTAAGAGCGGAAATACTTTTAGCAGAGAGTTCATTTGTCATCTGGTTCCATGATGCACCGGTATCTGTGGAGAGATATATTCCACCGCCTTTTGTGCCAGCATATATGTTTGCACCTGAGACAGCAAAAGAAGAAATGCCATATTGCGATATACTGGAGGCACCCCAGGAATCGCCATAATCAGTTGAGTTATATATTCCATCATCAGTAGCAGCAAATACATTTGCTCCTAAAACCAAAAAGGCAGAGACATAAGTGTTAGTGCCGAAGCTTTTTTTGGTCCAGGTTGTGCCGATGTCAGTAGAAAGATAGATACAGCTGCCAGTACCGCCAAGGATATTGGTACCTGCGGTGGTTATTGTATTAAAGCCAATGTCGTGTAAAGATTTACTGATTCTTGTCCAGTTTGCACCGCTGTTTGTAGACATATATGCACCCATAGTCTGATCAGCGGCATAAATAGTGGAGCCGTTAACCGAAAGTGCATAGAGTGAGCCGCCGTAAGGTCCGGCTACCTGTGTCCATTGTGCATGTAAATTAGAATTGAAAAGAAATAGACCCAGAAACATTATGAATAGTAAAAAAGTTTTCATCCCAAACTCCTTTAATTTATGTATAAGTATGTGTGTTCTGATTAATGATCCGGAACAAATTTAATGTATATACTTATAACTATCCAATATAAATGTATATAATCTGAAATATTTAAGATTTTTATTAATATACCTGCAACAGCGGCTTGAATATGCATTTTTGCAAGTGTTCGCTGGTTCATAACAATAATTGCAGGTTGTTATTAAATTAGATGCTAAGCGGTAATGATTGATAGTTGTACATTGTTGTGATATGTTTAATAAGGAGCGGCGGTAATGAAAAAGAGTGATCTTACAAAGGAGGAACTTGCGGAGCTGGAACAGTTCGGGGCTAATACGTGGTTTGTGGAGTACATGCAGGGGCTATATGAGGTGAATCCAGGGGAGTTGTCTGAACCGTGGAGGTTATTCTTCGGGAAGGGGGATAGGCAGAATGACAAGGAAGAAAGGCAGAATGACAAGGAAGAAAAGCAGAATGACAATAGGGGGGAGGAGGAGATTAGGGTGATTGCGGGGAGCGCGGAAAGGATTCTGGATAATATGAATTCAAGTTTAAGTATTCCTACTGCTTCTTCTGAAAGGTCTATTCCTGTTAAACTGCTGGAGGAGAACCGCATCCTGATTAATTCGCAGTTGAAGAAGAGGAATCTAAGGGTTTCGTTTACGCATATTATTGGATGGGCTGTTGTTAAAGCTGTTCTTAAAAATAACGTAATGAATAATGCTTTCACTTTTTCCAACGGCAAAGCTGCGTTGATTAAAAGGAAGGGAATAAACCTGGGGATTGCTATAGATATTTCAAAGAAGGACGGCTCACATTCTCTGATTGTACCAAATATTAAAAATGCCGGGGCACTGAGTTTTCTTCAGTTCTTTGAGGCATACGAGGATATTGTATCGAGATCAAGGAAGGGACTGATTGAGCCTAAAGAGTTTCAGGGGACTACAATTACGCTGACGAATCCGGGGACTCTCGGCACGGTGATTTCTGTACCGCGGCTGATGACGGGTCAGGGAAGCATTATTGCAACGGGTTCAATTATGTATCCTTCAGAGTACCAGGCAATGGCACCATCGACTATTTCTACTTTAGGAATTTCCAAGGTAATGAATGTTACGAGCACTTATGACCACAGGATAATTCAGGGAGCGGAATCGGGTATGTTCCTTAAGGATCTGCACGATCTTTTGTTAGGGAGCGAGAATTTTTATGAGGGGATATTTAATGATCTTGATATAGCGGCGCCTCCGATGTCATGGATGACTGACTACCAGCCGGGCGCGTTTGCTTCAAATATTAATACGGAGGAAACAGAGAAGCAGGCACGGGTGCTTCAGTTAATAAATATGTACAGGGTGCGGGGTCATCTGATTGCTTCACTGGATCCACTGGGAAACCAGAGTCCTTATCATCCTGAGCTTGATCCCGCGATGTATAAATTCACGATGTGGGATCTTGACCGGGAGTTTATTACAGGAGGTTTCGGCGGGCTTAAGACTGCACGGTTAAGGACTATTCTTGATATTCTGCAGAAGACTTACTGCGACAAGATAGGAGTGGAGTTTATGCATATACAGAAACCTGAGGAGAAGTCATGGCTTCAGAATAAAATGGAACCTGTGCAGAATGCACCTGAATTAGATGTAAGCATAAGAAAGGTTATTCTTGAAAAGCTGATTACAGCAGAGCTGCATGAGCATTTTATAGGGACAAGGTTTGTGGGACATAAAAGGTTTTCGCTTGAGGGATCAGAAACACTGATACCCGTACTTGACCTGATTCTTAATGAAGCATGTTCCGCGGGGATAACGGAAGTTGTACTTGGAACGGCGCACCGCGGTAGATTAAATGTACTGGCGAATATTATTGGCAAATCATACGAGTCGATATTCTCAGAGTTTGAGGATATATCAGATAAGGAATCTATACAGGGATCGGGAGATGTGAAATATCATCTGGGGGCATCGGGGAGGTATAAAACGAGGAACGGGAAGTCGATAGGAGTTTCAGTAGCGTCAAATCCGAGCCATCTTGAATGGGTTAATCCAGTTGTGGAGGGGATTGTGAGGGCATTGCAGACAAGAATAGGGGACAGCAAGGACCATAAAAAAATAATGCCTCTGCTTATACACGGGGATGCTGCTTTTGCAGGGCAGGGGATAGTTGCGGAGACTTTGAACCTTTCGCAGTTATCGGGTTATAGGACAGGCGGCACTGTGCATATAATTATTAATAACCAGATAGGGTTTACAACAACACCTGAGGATGCAAGGTCATCGCAGTATGCATCAGACGCGGTTAAAATGATACAGGCGCCGATATTTCATGTTAACGGTGATTATCCTGAAGCCGCATTGTGGGCGGCTAAGCTGGCGTTTGAGTTCAGGCAGACATTCCATAAGGATGTTGTTCTGGATCTATACGGTTACAGGCGGCACGGACATAATGAAGGGGATGAGCCTGGATTTACACAGCCGCTTTTATATGAAAAGATAAAGGGTCAGTCCTCGGTAACGTTATTGTATACGGAATATCTTATGAAGGAGAAGATATTCACCGAAGCTGAAATTAACGGGTTTAAGGAAGAAATTAATACCAAGCTAAGCGCGGCGTTCAACAGGATAAAGCAGAAGGGCGCACAGAAGGCGGAGGAGCAGGTAACCGCCGAGAAGGAGGATAGCGAGTATCTGAATATGGCGGGGGAGACGGCAGTAAGCAGTGAACTTCTTGACAAAGTTATAACCGGGGTAACTTCATATCCCGATAATTTTAATATTCATCCTAAACTAAGGAAGCTGCTGGAAAACCGAAAGCAGTTTCTAAATGAGAATGTGAAGGCAGACTGGGCAATGGCTGAAGCACTTGCTTTTGGAACGTTACTGGCTGAGGGAACGCCTGTAAGATTAAGCGGGCAGGACAGCGTGAGGGGGACTTTCAGTCAAAGGCATCTAGCACTAACAGACATGCAAACCGGGGGTGAATATTATCCGCTAAACAATATCCTGGAGGGGCAGGCAAAGCTGGAAGCGCTGGATAGTTTATTAAGCGAAGCCGCAGTGCTTGGATTTGAATACGGCTACTCGACTGCCGATCCGCTGGCGCTAGTATTATGGGAAGCTCAATTCGGCGACTTTGCAAACGGGGCGCAGGTAATAATTGACAACTTCATTGCGGTATCTTATGAAAAATGGCAGTTAAGGAACAGTATAGTGATGCTTTTGCCGCATAGTTATGAGGGTCAGGGACCGGAGCACTCAAGCGCCAGACTGGAAAGATTTCTTACATTATGCGCCCAGGATAATATGCAGGTGTGCAATCTTACTACTCCAGCGCAGTACTTTCATGTGCTCCGCAGGCAAATTAGAAACGGAGCACGAAAGCCGCTGGTAATAATGACACCCAAAAGCATGCTTCGACTACCAGCGGCAAGATCGGCAAGGGAGGAATTTATATCGGGGAAGTTCATGGAGGTGATAGATGATAATGTTGTTAATAAACAAGAAGTTAGCAGGGTTCTTATAACAAGCGGGAAGGTTTACTATGACCTGGTGAAGTACAGAACGGAGAACAAAATAGAGGATGCTGCGATTGTAAGGATAGAGCAGTTCTATCCATATTATCCGGAAAAGATTAAGGGGATAATGGCATTATATCCTAAGGCAAAGAAAGTGTTGTGGGTACAGGAGGAGCCGAAGAATATGGGAGCATGGATGTTCTTATCATCGCGATTGGCAGAAGGGTTTAGATCAGGGCAGGGGTTATATTATTCAGGGCGGCCGGAGAGCGCAAGTCCAGCAGTGGGATCAGCCAAAACCTCATTGCTGCAGCAGGAGGAACTTGTAGAGGGCGCGTTTACCTAACTAATAATTAAGGCATCCGATAATTTGACATTTGATAGTTATTAAATTATATTATTGTTGGTGGATTTTTATATAGTGTTGGTAATATTTTGCAGATACTTGCTATTATTATCGTTTTTATTTGAATTGTGCAATTTAGAAAGTAATAATTCGTAAATAGAACAGGCCTCGTGTCAATTATTTATAACTAAAGATAAATTAAACATGAACCTTGATAATAGAAAAACAATTCTACTGGTAGAAGACCAAGTAATAATAGCCATGGGAGAGAAAACCCTTCTAGAGAGGTACGGATATAAAGTACTACTTGCCCACAGCAATAAATCAGCGATAGAATTATGCAGGAATAACTCCGCTATTGATCTTGTTCTTCTGGATATTGATTTGGGGAGAGGCAAGGACAGCACAGAGACAGCTACCATTATATTAAAGGAACGTAAAATTCCAATAGTATTCCTTTCAAGCCATACCGAACCTGAAATAGTATCAAAGACAGAAGGAATTAACTTTTATGGTTATGTAACAAAAGAGTCAGGCATAACAGTGCTTGATGCTTCAATAAAGGTGGCATTCAGGCTATTTGAAGCACAAAACAAACTTAATACTGAACTGGCCGAGCACTTATTACTGGAAGAAGCATTAAATAAAAGCGATAAGATGCTTCTACAGCAAAATACGATATTGAAACTGATTAACCAGATACATAATGAAGCAATTAAATGCGAGACTTTGGAAGAATTGGGTAAAGCATGTCTTAATATTATAGAGACAGTAACTGAGAGCAAAATTAGTTTTGTGGGAGAAATGGGGTCAGACGGTCTTCATCATGAAATAGCAGTGAGTGAAACCGGGATGGAATGCTGCGCGATGAATGACAAGACAGGGCACAGGAGACCACCAGGGAAATTTAAGTTACTCGGGTTATCAGGAATACCGCTATTAGAAGGAAAAAGCGTATTAACAAATGATCCCTCCAATCATCCTCAAAGTGCGGGACTTCCCGAAGGGCATACTAAAATTAATTCCTTTTTGGGAGTACCATTTGTGACTAATGGAAAGACAGTGGGGATGATTGCAGTGGCAAACAGGGAAGGCGGATACAGGCCTGAGGACCAGATGATTTTAGAAGCGCTGGCACCAACGATTCTGCAGGAGATTTTAAGGAAGAGAGCAGAAATGGCGTTTAAAGAAAATCAGGAGATACTGAAGACAATTATTGAAAGCACTACAGACTTTATATCACTGAAGGATGCAGATGGAAAGTATCTGGTTTTAAATTCCACGGCAGAAAGTATACTGAAAAATGCGAGCGGATTTTCACGGGCAGAAATTATAGGAAAAAGAGACGCAGATCTTTTACTTCCAGAGTTTACAATTATGGAGAATAGGGCAGATTCCAGAGTTATGAATACCGGCACTACGCAGATCTATGACAATACATTTAAATTTGATCTTAGAGAAATAACCTATTCGATAATTAAGAGCCCATGTTTTGATGATAAGGGAAAAATAAGCGGCATTGTAACGATAGCGCGTGATATTTCGACAAAGAAAAGGGATGATGAAAAGATAAAGTCGCTACTGAGGGAGAAGGAGCTTCTTTTGAAGGAAGTACATCACCGCATTAAAAACAATATGAATACTATTAACGCGCTGTTGTTAATGCATGCGGATGACATTGAAGATATAGTGGCTAATAATGCTCTAAAGGAAGCGGGGAGTCTTGTAAAGAGCATGATGATATTGTACGAGAAGCTATACAGTTCGCCAAATTACGAGAATCTGCGTGTTAAAGAATATCTTACAGCGCTTATTGATGAGGTAATAGGAATATTTCCCAAGGGTAAAACTGTAAAAGTTGAAAAACGAATAGATGACTTTATACTAGAGGCAAAAAAGCTTCAACCGATAAGCATAATAATTAATGAGCTTATAACAAATATTATGAAGTATTCGTTTGTAAACAGGGAAGAGGGTAAAATATTTATATCATTGACAAATAATGAGAATAAGGTGAACCTGATTATACAGGACAACGGCATAGGGATGCCGGAATTTATTGATTTTGAGCAATCGCCCGGGTTTGGACTTACGTTAGTGAAAATACTGACAGAACAAATAAGCGGGAAAATATGGATAGAGCGACAAAACGGAACAGCAGTTATATTGGAATTTGAAATTTAACTGACATCACAAACTGAATAATTGGACTTTCTTCATAGGGGCAATTTTTCCTACCTTAACTTAATAATATTGACTCGCGTTTGAGGAATGGTTCCAAAAAAAATTATTGTATTAGTATTTGTATCGGTTGTACTTGTTATAATAATAAGCTCGCTTATTTATATTAATATTATACAGTTTCTTAATTCAAACCAATGGGCGGCGCAGACATACCAGGTATTAAATCAGATAGAAATAGTTTATTCAGACATAAAGGATATAGAAACAGGAGCGAGAGGATACATAATTACCGGCAATGATACTTATTTATACTCTTATAATGATATTGGTAAAATTCTTATGCCTGACCTATCCACGCTTAAAAACTTTATTATTGCTGACAAATCACCCATTAGATCATATACCAGTCTGGAAGATTTAATAAATGATCAGTTAAGGTTACAGGAGAAACTAATAAAGCTAAGAAGAAGCGGCGGATATAGTCAAAATGATGTATTGATTACAGAGGAAGTAGGTAAATCCAAAATGGATGAAATCCGGAATGCGGTTAACGGGATGAAGTCGGCCGAAAATGATTTATTAACTGACCGGTTAAAGCAGAGGGCAGCGAGAACATTCGGATTATTCGGAGTGACAACAATTTTGGTAATATTATTAATAGCAGCAATTATATTTACGATATACCTATTCAAAAAGGAGCTTGGATCACGGAGAAAGGTATATGACAGGCTTCAGGAAGATATAACCGAAAGGATAAAAGCCGAGGTGCAGTTAAAACTTGCGGAGGAGAAATTAAAGAAGTATGCTGCAGAACTAGAGACATTGAATGAGACTAAGGATAAGCTATTTTCAATAATAGCGCATGATCTACGAAGTCCTTTCCAGGCATTAACGAGCGCGTCTGATCTTTTGATAGAAGATCTTGATTCATTTAATAAAGAGGAGATACAGCAAATAGCGGGTGAATTGAAGACAGTTGTAAAAACGCAGAATGAAGTAGTGGATAATTTGCTGACATGGGCACAGCTACAAAGAGGTAAAATAGAGCCAAATCCGCGCAGAGTATTTCTTTATGATAAGGTAAAAAAAATAACGGAACAAGTTCAGCGACTAGCTGATGGTAAAAACATACAGATCTGTAATTCGTTGAGTAAAGACCTTATTGCTATGGGGGATATGGAGATGCTTCAGATAATTTTCCACAATTTGATATTTAACGGCATCAAATTCTGCAATCATGGGGGAGAGATTGAAATAAATGGAAAGAAAACCGAAGAAGAGATAACCATATGGGTGCGAGATAACGGGATTGGGATGGATGATGATTTGAAGAAACTAATATTTACGATAGACAAGAGGATAAAGAGATCAGGGACGATGGATGAGAAGGGGACGGGGCTGGGACTGATATTATCGAAAGAAATGGTGGAAAAGCAAGGGGGGAAGATTTGGGCGGAATCAGAAGAAGGGAAGGGGTCGACTTTTTATTTTACATTGCCAGCGGCGTCAGAATTAGAAGAAGTTTAGAAAGTTACATGTGATGAAATATTCTCCTTGAGTGCCGGCACATTTTATATTCCTGTAAAAATCAACATTTAATAGTCAGATTTGTGACTAATAATTAAATATTGACAGTATAATAATCAAGGAGACATGATGAATAAAAACCTTCTTTTCCTTTTGCTCTTTATTTCTACTTTTGACTTTTGTCAAAACGCCCCATGGATGAACTTCAACACTACAAATTCACTAATGCCCAGCAATCAGGTAAATGCAATAGCAATTGATCCGCAGGGAGTAAAATGGATAGCGGCAGAAAGCGGTTTTGTTAAATACGATAACAATACAATGGTTGTGTATAATAAATCAAATTCAGCTCTCAAATGTCCGCATCCATTAGGAGTTGCAATAGACCAGCAGGGGATAAAGTGGCTAGCAACATTTTGCCAGGGGCTGGTTAAATTTGACGGTACCACTTTTACGATATATGATTCAGTTTCTTCGCCGCTGCCTTTTAGAACATTAACTTCAATAGCGATTGATTTGAATAATGTTATCTGGGCGGGCATGATCTATGGAGGAATAGCGAGGTTTGACGGGAGCAACTGGACTTTCTATAATAAAACAAATTCATCGCTGCCGAGCAATTATATAAAATCAGTTTCAGTAGATGCACAGAATAATAAATGGTTTGGAACAGATAATGGTTTAGTGAAATATGACGGGGCAAACTGGACTAAATATAACAGTTCGAATTCAGGTTTGCCTGATAATAATGTTTTATCAATTGCAGTTGATAATAGCGGCAACAAATGGATTGGTACTTACAGCGGCGGGATGGCGGAGTTAAACGACGGTGGATGGGCAATATATGACACTTTAAATTCAGGACTAACGTGCAATACAGTGTATTCAATTTCTGCGGATAAGCAAAATACATTGTGGATAGGAACATGTCACGGCGGTCTGCATAAATTTGACGGAACGAACTGGACTGTTTATAATGCATCGAATTCTGATTTACCCGGAAACTGGACTACGGTAATTGCGGTTGAATCCAACGGAAACAAATGGATAGGGCTTCATGATTACGGCTTATCAGCGTATAATGAATCCGGAGTAATACTGCCAGTTGAGCTTACGAAATTCAGCGGGATTGTAAGTAACAGGGATATTTTAATTTCGTGGAGTACTGCGACTGAAGAAAATAGTTCAGGTTTTGAGATTGAGAGAAGAACACCTTCGACCAATTGGGAGAAGATATCGGAGATTAAAGCCGCAGGAAACAGCACATCAGCCAAAAATTATTTCTATACTGATAAGGGGCTGATTAATGGTGAATATTATTACCGGTTAAAGATGACTGATCTGGACGGCAAATTTAAGTACAGCAATGAGATACAGGTTAGTGTAAATGCGAAGGATGAATTTGCATTAAACCAGAATTATCCGAATCCGTTTAACCCGACGACAACAATTAACTATTCGATTGCAAAAGGGGGTAATGTACTGCTTACTGTTTACAATGCTATAGGGAGTAAATTAATGGTTGTGGTAAATGAATATAAGCCGGCTGGAAATTACTCAGTGCAGTTTGACGGAAGCAGTTTTGCCGGGGGCATTTATTTTTACAGACTGGAATCGGGGGGTTACAGTTTAGTTAAGAAGTTGATTTTGCTGAAATGAGAGGAGGGGGTAAGGAGTAAGGAGTAGGGAGTAGGGGGTAGGGGGTAGGGAGTAAGGAGTAAGGAGTAGGGAGTATTATTCTTCATCGCCTAATTCTATTGCGACGAATAATGTTAGTCCTGCTTTTGAATTGGCAAAGGGGAATCCGATTCCGCAGTGGAAGTCTTCATAGAAGGGGATTACTAAACCCGGTGTTATCATAAAAGTATTTGTTTTTTCATTGGGGTTATCTACTTCAATAAAGGGACGTATAAAGCCCAGATGATAAATACCTGCAATAAAGAATCCCGGCTTAACTAATGATGATATTTCAGCGCTAATTCCCGCATGAATTTGAAACTTATCCAATGCTACTGCAGCAAGGATCATTGGTTCAAGAGAAGCTTTATTATTGTCATTATTTTCTTTATCAAGCTGGAACTGGCTTTCCAGTCCAAGTGTGATTACATAATGAGAATTATTAAGGTAAGTGTAATATGCGCCTAATTCTAATCCGGATTCGTGTATAAATGCCGGAAGCTGCGATTCATTAGTTAATTTTGAGATACCTGCTTCTAATATGAATTTCCTGGAGACTGCATACTCGATATCTCCTCCGTACAGGGCTTCAGTTTTATTGTTGTTTTGCCATAGCTCAGTGTGGGGGGCAAATTCAATCTCATTAACTAAGGGAGAATAGGCAGGGCGTCCGTGGGGGAATTCGTAAAGCAGTCTCTCCATCCCTTCAGGGTTTTGAGCAAATATTAGTGACGATAAAATAAAACACAGTAAAAATATTTTGTTCAACACAGTACTTAATAGTTTTAATAATGGGGGTTAAAATAGATAATTTATATTATCCAACCAACGTTATTTTAATGAAAAGTAGAGCTAACAGCACATGGATAGAATTAGTATGACAAAGTGGAGGGGAAGGAGTAGGGAGTAGGGAGTAAGGAGTAGGGAGTAAGGAGTAGGGAGTAGGGAGTAAGGAGTAGGGAGTAAGGAGTAAGGAGTAAGGAGTAGGAAAACGAGGCTGTGGACATTGTGAGGGCTGAGATTCTTCGCTACGCTCAGAATGACATGGATAGGATCAGAATGACATGGATAGGATTAGGATGGCTTTGTTAAAGGGGAGTTTTGTAGTAATTTTGGTGCATGAAGAAAAATAAGTCATTGTTTTTAGTAATGGTTTCATTTGTAGCTGCGCAGCTTGCATGGATGGGACTGCTCGGGCTATGGATATACTGGTATGTATCAAACTATATTATTTTTAAGCAAGTCGGGGATCAGGTTTCTCCTCAGATAATAATAAACGGCACAAAGGTTGGGGTTTTTGTAATCGGAATTATTATGATTGTGGGACTTGCGGTGGCTCTTGTTATCATATTCCGAAACCTGCTTGTGCAGAGAAAACTTACCGGGCTTTATGATAATTTTATAGCAAACATTACACATGAATTAAAATCACCTTTGTCTTCAATACAGCTTTATCTTGAGACACTTTCATCCAAGCAGATTTCTGCCGAAAAGCAGAAAGAATTTTATGCGATAATGGCAAAGGATACTACACGTCTTCATAAACTGATCAACTCGATACTGGAAGTTTCGCGGCTGGAACAAAAAGGAGTAGCGCATAATTTTCATGTTTATGATGCTGATATTATATTCCATTCGATAATAGAAAATTCCACAAAGCATTTTAATCTTCCGGAGGGAGTAGTTAAAGTAGAAGGCAAAATTGAGAATCAATGCGTAATTGATAAAGAAGCAATGCAGATTGTGTTTGATAACTTTACTGATAATGCAGTTAAGTATACACCAGGAAAGGTTAAAATAAATATTCGGATGAAGTCCACTTTGAAGAAAATAATAATTGAGTTTACTGATACAGGAATTGGCATAGGGCTGATGGATCAGAAAACAATATTCAATAAATTTCAGAGGGTTAATAATAAAGTTATTCCAAATGTTAAAGGAACGGGATTAGGGCTTTACTGGGTAAAAGAAATATTACGCCAGCACGGGGGTAAGGCGGCAGTAAGGAGTGAAGGTCTTACTAAAGGAACAACTTTTATTATTGAACTGCCAGTTTATTTAAGTTCAAAGAAGATGTACATAAGATCCCTTCTTAAAGGGACGGCTAAAAAAGAAAGATTTATGGAGACCGCAGATGGAGAATGAATTTAAAGGTTCGCGGATACTTCTTGTTGAAGATGAAGAAACTTTAGCAATGGGTTTGGAATTCAACCTCACGGATGAAGGTTATATTGTTGAATGGGCAAAGGACGGCAGGCAGGCGCTTGAGTTCTTCAAGGCAGGCTCATATGATCTGATCCTTCTTGATATTATGCTACCGTATTTTGACGGTTATGAGATTGCCGAAATAGTACGGTCAACATCTCCCCAAATGCCAATATTAATGCTAACAGCAAGGACGACGGTTCAGGATAAAGTTAAAGGGCTAGAGCACGGGGCTGATGATTATATGACCAAGCCGTTCCACTTAGAAGAGCTTCTTCTGCGTATTAAGGGGATGTTAAAAAGGAAGCACTGGTATAAGGATGCTTCGTTACAGGATCCGGTTTATAAATTCGGCAAGAATGAAATTAACTTTGAGAACCTAAGCTGTTCAGCAGGAGGGAGGAAATTCAATCTTACTCAGCGTGAAGCAATGGTGATGAAATATTTGATTGAGAGGAGGGGAAAGATAGTTTCACGCAGAGAGCTGTTGGAAAATGTATGGCATATTAGTCCCGAAGTTGAAACCCGTACGGTGGATATTTTTATTTCGCGTCTGAGGAAGTATTTTGAGCCTGATCCGGATTATCCTGTGTTTATTGTGAGTGTAAGGAATGCCGGGTATTTGTTTAACGAGGAGAGGGAAGGAGTAGGGAGTAAGGAGTAGGGAGTAAGGAGTAGGGAGTAGGGAGTAGGGAGTAAGAAGTAAGGAGTTATTCGGCAGAGCAGTTAT
>TBL_comb47_HYPODRAFT_10000620_pt1 | contig 46782 bp, 48 predicted proteins | sample TroBogypolimnion_40_FD_10682 | JGI IMG/M metagenome (IMG submission 10682)
AGCAACAACTCCTCCTTCAGGATGTTAAAATATGTTATTATATTAACATGATTATAATAATTGGAATTATCTTTTTTGTTCTAGGTACTATTATTGGTAGTTTTTTAAATGTAGTGATTTTTAGATACAATACTCATCGAACTTTTGGAGGACGAAGTGGATGTATGACTTGCCAGAAAAAACTTTCTTGGTATGAACTTGTGCCGATATTTAGTTTTTTGTTTTTGAAAGGAAGATGTAAGGGTTGCAGAACTCGCATTTCGATTCAATATCCTATTATTGAATTCATTACTGGCGTTCTTTTTGCTCTTTTATTTTTAAAGTTTCAAGACGTTTTCTTTTTTGATACTGTTGGTTTTACTATCGCTTACGCATATTATGCCGCTATTTTCTCTCTTCTTTTAGTGATAGCAGTGTATGATTTGAAACATAAAATAATTCCAGATGCACTTGTTTTAGTTCTTGGAATTTTATCTTTCGTCGGTTTGTTTTTCTTTGTTAATTATAATTTTCATCCACATTTTCCATCTATATTAGAATTTTTATCTGGAATTTTAATTGCCTTACCTTTTGCATTATTATGGTTATTTTCTAAAGGCAAATGGATGGGTCTTGGAGATGCAAAACTTGCGATAAGTTTCGGTTGGCTACTCGGGATTTCTGCTGCTCTTTCGGGTTTGGTTCTCGCTTTTTGGTCAGGAGCAATCGTTGGCCTTGTCCTTATCGCTTTTTCAAAACGACATGGAATGAAAAGTGAGATTCCTTTTGCTCCATTTTTAGTTTTAGGAGTTATCTTAACTTTTCTTTTTGGATTGCAACTTTTTCCAATATTCTTTTAGTTTTATTTTGTAATATAATCGTTTATATGAAAAAAATAAGAAAAAATAACCTTGGTATGACATACGTAGAATTGATTGTTGTTTTAGCAATTTTTTCGATTATGTCTGGGGTTGTTCTTGTTAATTATCAAGATTTTCAACATAAAGTAGAAGTTAAATCTTTGTCAAACGATATTGCTTTAAAAGTAGTGGAAGCTCAAAAGTCAGCTATGTCTGGAAAATTGGCACCCATAGAACAACAAAAATATCAAACAGAAAATGGTTTATTTGACGCTTGGAAACCCTCTTATGGACTTTTCTTTAGTAGAGACGTTAAAGGTAGTTTTATCTATTTTGCAGACCTGAACAACAGTGTTTTAATTGGAAAACCAGCTTATGATATGAATGTTCCGATTTGTAAATCTTCCATTGATTTTATTGAATGTTTAGACCAAATATCTCTCAAAAAGGGCTATAGTATAGGTGATTTGACTGTTTTCTGTAGTCCTAGTAGTAGTGGTGGGGCAAGTGCCGAAAATGCCAAAGGGACAAATCAAGCGACTGAAGAGGAAAAAATTCCTACTGAAAATTTATCGATAGATTTTACTAGACCAGATTCAAGGGCATATATACAAGCGTCAGATACAGATTGTCAAATCTCTTATGCAACCATAAGTCTCACTTCTTCCAATCAAGCAAGTGCTACAATAACAGTATATTCTTCTGGCAGAATTCAAATTAATTGAAATATCAAAAGTGATGAAAAAAATATATTTTAAAAAAAATAAATTTACAGATGGGTATACTCTCATAGAAACAATGATTGCTCTCACTATTTTTTTAATAGTAATCGTCGTGGGGGTGGGTTCATTATTAAATGCTTATACAATTAATAGACAATCTCAAGGGATGCGTTCTATCATAGACAGCTTGAGTTTTACCATGGAAGATATGTCTAGAAATATCAGGACTGGGTATAATTATAAGTGTTTGGAATCGGGACAAGATTATAACCAAGACATGTTAAATATACCAGGGAATTGTATTGGTGGTTATGGGATAGCATTTGAATACAGTGAAGGTGATCCAAAAATTAATACTGACCAATGGGTTTATTATATAAAAGAGGGAAAACTTTTTAAATCAACTCAAGGTCTAAGTAACCCGATTCAAATGACTCCTGATGAGGTTGTTCTTAGCGCAAAAGCCATTAGCTTCTCGGTTATTGGATCAGAGAGTTCTGACAAACAACAGCCACTTGTGATAATCAGGTTGGCTGGCAAGATTACAAGTGGAGAAAATGCAACCCCCTTTTCACTCGAGACCGCGGTTTCTCAAAGGGTAAGTGATATTTAAATTTTTAAATGATTAATTTTAACAAAAAAAAGAATACCGGTTTTACTTTAGTAGAGACCCTAGTAGCTCTTTTTGTTTTTTCTGTTACTGTTCTGGCAGTGATGATGGCTCTCACTAGAGGTATTTCAAGTACTATTTATGCGAAAGATAAAGTTGTCGCTGAATATTTATCTCAGGAAGGGATAGAATATTTTAGAAACATGCGAGATACTTTTCAACTATTTGCCGACGATAAAAATGATGGCTGGAGCAAATTTATTGAAAAATTAAAAACAAACGGTTGTGAAGAAAATGGATGTTATTTTGATAATAATGAGGATAATTTTTTTGGACAATTAACAACTGATATCAAAATTCTTCCTTGCGATAAAAATTGTCCTAATTTTCTTTATGATGCTCAACTTGGAAAATACAATTATAACAAGGGAAGTGAATCAACTTTTTCAAGAAGAATGCTTTTGACTGTTATAGATGATAATAATGTAAAAATTACCTCGGAAACAACTTATCGTTCAGGATCCAACACGAACACTGTTTCATTATCAGAGAATTTATCTAATTGGATTGAATAATGAATTTAAAATATAAAAAAATTAAAAATCTTTTCTTTATTAAGATATCTCCTCGAAAAGGGATTGCTTTACTTTTTGCTATTATGCTTTCTGCTATTTTCCTTACTATTGCCTTAGGTGTTTTAAATATTTCAATAAAAGAATTAAATTTCAGTGCTTCAGCTAAAGACACTGCAAATGCTTTTTTTGCGGCTGATAGTGGAGTCGAGTGTGCTTTATATAATGATAGATCTGATGTTAATACTTTTATGAGCGATACTACTCAAAAGATTGAATGTTTTAGTAATATGCTCGTATTAAATAATAATTTTCCTATCTTGAGTTTTGTTGTTCCTAAATTAGGAAGTGATGGAAGTTCTTGTGCAAAAGTTACTGTTGTAAAAAACTATAGCAATACTGATCCTCCGCAACTTCTTTCAACAAAGATTACTTCAAAGGGATATAATGTCGGAGGGGAAGACTGTTCTTCCTTTTTGACAAATCAGGTTGAAAGAGTACTTGAGGTAAACTATTGATTTTCGGGATGGATAATATTGAAGCCGAAAAAAGAATAAAAAAACTGCGTAGTGAAATTGCGCGTTTACGGGATGCGTATCATGTAAACGATACGCCAAACGTTACAGATGACGTTTATGATTCTCTCAATAAAGAATTAAATGTTCTCCTAAAAAAATATCCAGAATTTATTGATTTCGATGCTCCTGAAAACAGGGTAGGAGGAAAACCCTTAGATAAATTTGAGAAAGCGCGACATGAAATACCAATGTTTTCTATTGGAAATGTTTTTTCGGCTTCTGAACTTTTTGCTTGGGAAAAACGCAATTTAAAATTACTTACGTCTAACACTAAATTGGATTATTTTTGTGAATTGAAATTAGATGGTCTGGCTATTTCTCTTATTTACGAAGATGGAAAATTTGTGCGGGGAGTTACAAGAGGAGACGGAATCATAGGAGAGAATATAACTGAAAATTTGAAAATGATTAATAGTATTCCACTTCATCTTAAATTTCCTTACCCAGAAAAAATTGAAGTACGAGGAGAGGCAGTGATGAGAAAGTCAGTTTTAGCTAAATTAAATGAAGAAAATGAAAAAGAAGGGAAACCACTTTTTGCTAATTCGCGCAATGCAGCAGCAGGATCGCTTCGTCAACTTGACCCGAACCTTACTAAAAAAAGGAAGTTAGATTTTTTTGCTTATGAAATTGCTCAAATAAAAGAAGAAGAATGGGCAAAACATATTGAAAAACATTCTGGGAAACATGAATTACTCACAAAACTTGGTTTCCAAGTAGAAGGACATTCTAAGAAAATAAATGAAACAAAAAAAATTGTTGATTTTATTCTACAAGTTTCAGAGATGCGAGAAAAGTTGCCTTTCGGAATTGATGGAGTGGTGATAAATATAAATGATACCGAGACATTTGAGAAACTTGGAGTGGTTGGAAAAGACCCGAGAGGAATCATTGCTTATAAATATCCAGCTGAGCGAGCAACTACGATAATCAAAGATATTAAAGTGAATGTGGGCCGTACGGGAGTACTTACTCCACTTGCTATTTTTTCGCCAACTTCCGTGGCGGGCTCTACTATATCCAAAGCGACTCTGCATAATTTTGACCAGATAGAACGCTTGGGAGTAAAAATAGGCGATACTGTGGTGATAGAAAAAGCAGGGGATGTGATTCCAAAAGTGATTGAAGTGCTGACTAAAATGCGCACTGGGAAAGAGCATAAATTTAAAATACCGACAAAGTGTCCGGTATGTGGTGGAAAAGTAGGAAAGAAATCAGTTGGAAATTTCCAAAGCTCCTCTTCGAAAGGTCCTCGGTTCTCCTCGCTTACACTCGGCCAGACCGTTTCGAATAGGACTTTGAAAATTTCCAACGAAGCATCTGTTGCTTACTACTGCGTTAACCCAAAATGTGGAGCGAAAAACGAAAGATTTTTGGAACATTTTGTTTCTGTTTTTGAAATTTATGAGTTGGGTCCAAAGATTTTAAAACGTTTTAAAGATGAAGGATTAATTTCTGATGCCGCCGATATTTTTACTTTGGATAAAGCAGACATTGCGCCACTCGAGCGATTTGGCGAAAAATCAGCGGAAAATATTGTGAAAGAAATTGAAAACAAAAAGAAAATTCCACTTTCTAAATTTTTATGGGCGCTTGGAATACTGCATGTAGGAGAGGAGACGGCACGAGATTTAGCAAGTAATTTTGGTACCTTGGAAAGGTTAGAAAAAATAACTAAAGAAGATTTAAATGAAATAGAAAATATTGGGCCAGCGGTTTCTGGGAGTGTATATCAATATTTTCACGAAAAAAGTAATTTGCTTTTTATCGAGAAGTTAAAGAAAAATGGAGTAATAATAGAAAAAGTTGCCAAAAAGAAAGAAGGAAAATTTACCGGTCTCACTTTTGTTTTAACCGGTACTCTTGCCACTATGTCTCGGGAATTGGCGAAAGAAAAAATAATAAATTTAGGCGGTAAAGTTTCTGGTTCGGTTTCCAAAAACACTTCGTATGTTTTAGTAGGGGAAGACCCGGGGTCAAAGTTTACAGAAGCGCAAAAATTAGGTATAAAAATAATTGGGGAAGAAGAATTTTTAAAAATGATATAATAGAAGTCCATGAAAGCTAAATTCAAAATTTTAATTGTCTTTGTTGGGTGTCTTTTGTTCAGACTTCTGCCTCTTCGAGCACCGAACGTTGAGCCTATAATGGCATCTATTATGCCTTTATCGCGCAAATATGGCGTTATGATGGGCTTTTTATTTGGCTTCCTCAGTATTTTCTTATATGATGCTATAACGCATTTTGGTTCTTGGACTTGGATTGCCGGGATTACTTATGGCCTTATTGGGGCAGTTTCAGCTTTGTATTTTACCAAAGCAAAATCATCGATTTTTAACTTTGCACTATTTGCATTTTTTGCCACGATTTTTTATGACCTAATAACCGGTGTTTTATTTGCTCCAATATTTGGACAAACAATCTTAACTGCTTTAGTTTTACAAATTCCTTTTACCCTACTTCATTTAGCAGGAAATATCGGTTTTGCTATAACCTTGAGTCCGATTTTAAATAAATGGTTTTCCACTGAAAAAGTTTTTTCTCCTAAAAAATTCTCAAAAATAATTCTCGCTAAATAATTTTAGTTTCCTTTTTTCTTAAAATAATGTAAATTGATTAGTAGGGAGGCGTCGCATAGCGGTCTAGTGCGCAGACCTGGAAAGTCTGTATGCCTGAAAGGGCATCGAGAGTTCGAATCTCTCCGCCTCCGCCAAGTTAATTTTAAGATAAAAATATGCTAAAATAGTTCTATGGAAAAAATAAGGAGTTTTTCAATGAGATTTGAAGATAGAATTAGAATTTATTTAAGTCATAGGCCACAACTATATGCTTTGGTTGTAGGGATTGGGATCGTACTTTTCTGGCGAGGAGTATGGCATACGGCTGATTTTCTGCATACTTATTTTGCCCTTTTTCACAGTAATTTGACAACAGATTCTCTTTCGGGAGCCTGGTGGGACGGACCTTTGTCTTTTGCCGTTGGAATAATAATTTTATTTGCTACTGGAGCATTTACTTCAAGCTTTATTGGAAATGAACTAATTCTTTCTGGACTTCGAGGAGAAAAAAAATTAAATCAAAAAACAGAAGTAGAAGTGAAAGAGGAAGAGGAATCTATTTCGGATATTAAAAAAGGATTGAAAAATGTTTCAGAAGGGATTGAACAATTAGAAAAAAAATTGGGAAGTAAAAGCAAGTAAAAATATTAAATCTATGATAGATACAGACAAAATAAGAGCAGATTTCAAAATATTAAACATCCAAGAAAGTGGAATGCCGAACATCTATTTTGACAGTGCTTGCATGAGTTTAAAACCAAATTCCGTGGTGGAAGCAATGAATGAATATTATTATAGGTTTCCGGCTTGCACCAACAGAAGTCCTCATAAACTTGGACAAAAAGCTACTAAAAAAGTGGAAGAAGCGAGAAAAAATATTGCAAAATTTATAAATGCAAATAGTGAAAAAGAAATAATTTTTACCCGCAATGCTACCGAAGGAATAAATTTACTTGCAAATAGTTTTTCTTTTAAAAAAAACGACGTTGTTTTAATTACTGACAAAGAACACAATTCCAATCTAGTGCCATGGCTTCGCTTGAAAGAAAAAGTTGGGATAATTTTGAAAATAATTCCGGGACGAGAAGATAATACTTTTGATTTAGAAAAATTTTCGGAAATGGTAAAAGGCGCAAAATTTGTTTCTGTCGTGCATACTTCCAATTTGGACGGTGTCACGAATCCAGCCAAAGAAATAATAGAAATTGCTCATAAAAATAACGCTTTAGTATTTTTGGATTGTGCTCAAAGTATCGCGCATCAAAAAATTGATGTCCAAAAATTAGATGTTGATTTTATGGCCTTTTCTGGACATAAAATGTTGGGTCCGACTGGTACAGGTGTTTTTTATGGAAAGAAAAAATTATTGGAAGAATTAGCGCCATTTATGGTTGGAGGGGATACAGTCGAATATACTACTTACGAAGAATATAAGATGTTGGAAATTCCAGAAAAGTTTGAAGCGGGACTGCAGAACTATGCCGGAATTATTGGACTCGGGGAAGCGGTAAAGTATTTGAGTAATTTTGATTTTAAAGAAATTGCAGAACATGAACTTAAAATAAATAAATACTTAACAGAAGAACTTTCAAAATTTCCGCAAATAAATATTATTGGACCACTTGACCCAAAATTGCGTTCTGGTATTATCAACTTCTACATTGAAAATACCGACATGCATAAGTTTGCGATTATGCTCGATGAGATGGCAAATATTTCCATCCGTTCTGGACAACATTGTGTGCATTCGTGGTTTCATAGCAAAAAGATTTACAATTCCACTCGAGTTTCAATTTATTTATATAACACCATGGAAGAAGCGGAGGTTTTTATTAACAGCTTAACTAAAATATTAAAAATATTCTAAATTTATGCCTTGTATTGTTGCTTTAATTGTTTTTGGAATAATGGGAATTTTTAGCGCTTCGCAAAGAGCACTCGCAAAAGAGGCGTTTGATTGTGTTTTTAGGAGAGTTACTTTTCGACCTTGCAATACTGGTTTCCAAGAAAAAGTAAAAGGAAAGTTATTGGCAAAAGTTTTGAAACATTCAAGTTTTTTAGCCAAAGTGCTTAATAAATATTATGAAGTATTTTCTTGGATTTTCTTTATCTTAATGGTGGGAAGCACGATTTGGGTATTTCGGGGAGTATATAATTTTTATGTCTTTGGTAGTTGTAATGGTTTAAATAGTTCTAGTTTTTGCGCTTTTGACCCAAGTGGAGCAAATAATAAAATTACCGCAATTGGGGGGAATACTTCCACTTGTGGTATTACTCAAAAAAGTGAAAAAACAGTCACCTTGAAAGATGTTGATTTATCTTCTTTCCCAACCAAAAATATCGGTTCAAAAGATACAGTAGTATTTATTGGTTGTTATGCTTGTGATTATTCTCGCAAAGCGTATCCAGATATTCAAAAATTGATTCAGAAAAAAAATGCGAACTTTATCTTTGCGCATTTCCCAGTGAAGGGAAATATTACTGATACACTTGCCGATGCTGGGTATTGTGTTTATAAAGATTATCCAGATAAATATTGGGATTTCAACAGTTATTTGTTTAGTGCTGATAAGGATTATGTTCTCAATAAGGCAAACTTAAATAAAATTCTTGGGAAATTTAATTTTGATTTGAAGAAAATAAACGATTGTGTGAATAATCATGAAACAAAAACTGCCGTGGAAAATCAAGTAAAAGAATTAAATAAAACAAATATTTACGGTACACCGACGATCTTTATCAACAATAAAGCATTTGTCGGGCCAAAACCATATCGGGTCTATCGTAGTGCTATCAATAAGTTTATTTTCTTTTAAATAAGTTATAATAGATACATGAGAAATAGCAAGGGATTTACACTCATTGAACTTCTGGTAACAATATCTATTATCAGTCTTTTGTCTTCTATTGTATTTACAGCCTTGAGTGGCGCTAAAGCTAAAGCAAAAGATGCTTTAATAAAACAAGAGTTTTCTGAATTAGAAAAGCTTATGATGTTAAATTACAACGATTATGGAGATTATTGCTATTTACAAGCGCAAGTAGATCATGCATGGGCTCCTGTTGATGTTGGGGCTGATTGCGATGCCTCTTTTTCTGATTTAGGGATTTATAAAACACAAGCAAAAAATATTTGTAAAAAAATTACAGACAACGCTTCTGGTACTTCTCAGAAATTATATACTCGCACGGCAAGTGGACTGAATCCGCCTAAGGATTGTAATACTAGTTATTCATTTATGGCAATATTAAACGATGGAAATATTTACTGTATGGGCAGTAGTGGTAGAAAAGGTGAATATGGTGATATGACCAGTCCTGGATGTTATAATAATCCTTAAAAATTTTCACAAAACAAGAGTTTTAGTGGTATAGAAATTTATTATTAATAATTAGTTTATAAAAATATATGAAAAAAGGATTTAACGCAAATATAGAAAAAGAGACTTTAGAAAATACAAATTTTCGCAAAGTATTGTATACAGCGAAACATTGCCAGTTGGTTTTGATGAGTTTAAAACCATTGGAAGAAATTGGGATGGAAGTGCATACGGACAACGACCAATTTTTCCGTTTCGAAAAAGGTGAAGGAAAAGTTTTAATTGACGGAAACGAATATATTGTCGGCGATGGGTCAGCAATTATTGTTCCATCAGGAGCACAACATAATGTTATAAACACATCAGCGACAAATGATTTAAAACTCTACACCATTTATTCTCCGGCTCATCATCAAGACGGTGTAGTGCGAGCAACCAAAGCCGAAGCCGAAGCAGACGGTCCAGAATTTGACGGTAAAACTACCGAGTAGTATATAAAAGTAAAAAATAGTAAAATAAGGTTATGGTTTTTTCAATCATAATTACCGTTTTAGGACTCTGTCTTTTTGAGGTTGTTTCGTCTGTTGATAACGCTATTATTAATGCTGAAGTGCTCTCCACTATGGGTGCCCGAATGCGCAAGTGGTTTCTTGTCTGGGGGTTACTCATTGCTGTATTTTTAGTGCGAGGTGTTTTGCCTTGGGCTATTGTTTGGGGTTTCAATCCTAGTTTAGGAATCATTGGTTCCTTCACCGCAACTTTTTCTGGTGACATGGCGGTAAAAAGTTCCATAGAAAAATCTGCGCCCATTTTACTTATTACTGGTGGAATCTTTTTAATATTTTTATTTTTACATTGGCTTTTCTTGGAAGACAAAAGATTTGGACTTCCTCGCACCGAAAAATTTTTTATGGAACGTGGTGTTTGGTTTTATGCAGTTGTTTCCGTGTTGCTTTTAGTGATTGCTTGGTTTGCCCTAAAACAAAATAGCATGATGGCTTTTGGCGCAATCATGGGCTCTAGTTTATTTTTTATCACGCACGGATTTAAACAAAGTGCGGAAAAAGAAGAGAAGAAACTGAAAGGTAGCGTCAAATCGGATTTGAGCAAACTTTTGTTTTTGGAAATTATTGATGCGACATTTTCTTTTGACGGAGTGCTTGGCGCTTTTGCTTTTACCCTTTCAGTCCCTCTCATTTTGATTGGGAATGGGTTAGGAGCATTAGTGGTGCGCCAACTTACTGTCGGAAATATTGAGCGAATAAAAAAATATATTTATCTAAAAAATGGCGCAATGTATTCTATTTTAGCGTTAGGAGTTATTATGATAATGCATAGTTTTGGTGTTAAAATTCCAGAATATGCTTCACCTTTGGCAACCTTTATTATTATTGGTTTTTTCTTTTGGAAATCCAAAATGCATTTAAAATCAAACAAATGAAAAATTTAAATTCAAAATTTGAAGAAGAATATAAAAATCTCAACAATGCCCAAAAAGAAGCGGTGGATGCTATCGATGGACCGGTGATGGTGGTAGCAGGACCCGGTACGGGGAAGACCAAAATATTGGCACTTCGTATTGCCAATATTTTAAAAGGAGAAACTCAAACAGATCCAGAAAGTATTTTAGCGCTCACATACACTACTGCCGGAGTTATCGCAATGCGCGAGAAGCTTCTCGAGATAATCGGGGATAGAGCGTATAGAATAAATATTTTTACCTTTCATGCTTTTTGTGAACATATTATAAAAGAATTTCCTGTTTATTTTGAAGGACTTGAAGAATCGAGAGTCGTGGGAGATTTGGAGAGGGTTGAGATTATTGAGTCTATTATCAAAAAAAATAAATTTGAACACCTTGTTTCTTTTCATGATGAATTTTCTTTTTTAAATAAAATTGTAGGTGGTATTTTAGGAATTAAAAAAGAAGGATTAGATTCACAAGAATTTATTAAAAGATTACCAGTTTGGAAAAAAGAACTTTTGGCGGATGAGAATTTATATTACAAAAAAGATTACGGAGATTTTAAAAAGGGTGATATTAAGCCGGCAGAAGAAGAGAAGATAAATAAAAAAATAAATAAAGCGAAAGAACTTGGAGAAATTTTTGAACTTTATCAAATAGAGTTAAAGAAAAGTGGGCTTTATGATTTTTCCGATATGATTCTTTACGTATTAGAAGAACTTTCAAAAAATAAAAACTTGAAATCAGACGTGCAAGAAAAATATCAATATATTTTAGTAGATGAGCACCAAGATACAAACGAAGGACAAAATACGATAATTGAGCTTTTAACGGATGCACCTCATCTCGAAGGCAAACCAAATATTTTTACCGTGGGAGACGAAAAACAGTCCATTTATCGGTTTCAAGGAGCAAGCGAAAAAACCTTCTCTCATTTTTGTGATTTATATAAAGAAATACACGAAGTGACTCTTTCGGAAAATTATCGTTCCACTCAAGCTATTTTAGACGGTGCTCACAGTCTAGTTGTAAAATCAAAAGGGTTAGAAGATAGCATTGCGCTACATTCAAATACTAAAGAAAATGGTAAGATAAATGTTCGTGAATTTTCAAATTATAAATTTGAACTTCTGCACTTAGCCGAAGAAATAAAATCAAAAATTGAAAATGGTGTTGCTCCGAGCGAAATAGCAGTTCTGTATCGTGCCAATAAAAATGTCTCGGAGGTAAAAACAATCTTGGATTTCTATCGTATACCATATACCATCTTTTCTAAAGATAAAATATTGGATGATCCTAATATTAAAAATCTAATTAATATCTTAAAAGTTATTTTTAATCCCAACGACGACCATTCCTTAGGGAAAGTTTTTTTTGCGAATTTTTTAAATCTTGATCCATATGATGTTGTCCGGATATTAGACAAATATAAATCTCTACGCAAAGAAGAAAAAAAACATATTTTTGCGATTATGGAGGATAAAAAGATTCTGAAAGATATTGAGGTGAAAAATTCTCAGGATTTATTGAATTTTGCGAAAATAGTAAAGGAATTAAAAATTGAATCATTAAATCAGAATTTCCCGGATTTTTTCAAAATATTTTTGGATAAAATAGGTTTTATCAAATATCTTCTTTCTTCAGTAGATAGTCGGATAGAACTTGTGAAATTAGATAAACTTCTAGATGAGATAAAAAAGCTAAACCAAACAAAAAGGGAATATAGCCTAGAAGATTTCATTTATTTTGTCGATTCATTTATTAAATACGGTTTAGATATTAAAAGTACTGACCCTGAAATTATTGAAGGAATCTCTTTGATGACCGCCCATGGTTCAAAAGGCAGAGAGTTTGAATATGTCTATATTATAAATGCGACTCGAAAATCTTGGGAAGCGAATCGAGGAGGAGGAAATAATATTACCTTGCCTATTTATCAATATGATGGGGACATTGAAGACGAAAGGCGTCTTTTCTATGTGGCAATGACTCGAGCCAAAAAAGGCCTGACTATTTCTTTTTCCAGAACGGATAATGACGGTAGAGAACATGAAGAATCAGAATTTGTAAAAGAAATTGATCCATCATTTAAGACAGAAATCATAATGAAAGATTTTGAAAATAAAAATATAGAAAAACTTGCTTTGTTTATGAAATTTGAAAAAAAATCGGCTTCTTTGTTTGAACCAGAATACCTGAAGCAGTTGTTTTTCAAGAGAGGACTCAATGTATCTGCCTTAAATAATTATTTAGATTGTCCCAAAAAATATTTATATAAAAACCTGATCAGAATTCCGGATGTTTATTCTCCAAGCATGAAATTCGGAAGTATTATAGATTTTGCTTTAAATAAATTTTTTGAAAAATCAAAAAACGAAGCAAAAATTTTATCCAAAGAAATACTCTTGGAAGAATTTTACAGAGGTTTAAGAAAATTTAATTTACCGGAAAAAGATGAGGAGAGATTTAAAGAACGAGGGGAAAAAGCTCTATCGGAATACTATGATGAGTATTCCAGTAGTTGGACATATAAAACAGATGCTCAGTTTTCTCTCGAAAGAGATTTTGAACTTGCTACCAAAGAAACTCTTAAGATAAGCGGAATTATAGATAAAATAGAATATATTGATGACCTGTTTTCAGGCAATATCAATGTCATAGACCATAAGACGGGGAGATCTTTTTCTGAAAAAACAAAGGAGCAAAAAGCTGATTACGAAAGACAGTTGGTTTTTTATAAATTATTACTTACGGATTACGATAAGAGAAATTTTATAGTGAATAAGAGTATTCTTGATTTTATAGAAAAAAATAAAAAAGGAAAATTTGAACAATATACTTTTGAAGTAACAAAAGAACATCTTAATAAATTAAGAGAAGAAATAAACACCTGTGCTCGAGAAGTTTTATCTATGGAATTTTTAGAAAAGGGTTGTAATAAAAAAGATTGCCAGTGGTGTCAGATGGAAAAATAATCGTAAGACTGACCCCGTCTTTGAAATTAAAATAAGGGCCAAGGACCGTTGTCGAGCCAACCAAGATAAAACCCCAAAGCAATAAAGAAAACAGCTAAAATGATTATCAAAAAGTATTTCCTTTTCATCATTCCATTATAGCTTACTTAGTGCTATATTTTAAGAGTATCTTATGTCTGATTTAGTGATTCATAATATCAATATTTCTTATGATGAATCTGACGAACGAGTCAGGAATTTTGTGAAATATTTAAAAAGGCCGGAACAAAAGGAGGAAACTAGGGCATATTATATACAAGTCAAAAATTCTCCTGAACAAAAAATTTATATTGTCGACCATTACGGAAATGAATTTTCTTTTGTTTACCAAAATGAACACAATTGCTTACTCGGCCTACGAGGAATGTAAATTGAAATAAGGTCTTTTTTGTAATATAATCTAACTATTATTGGTTTAATTATTTTTTATGGAACAAACAACAGAAGTTTTTGGTTATAAAGTGAAATATGATGCTGAAAGCGAATCAGCTAAACATGCTCTAGCTTTTTTCCAAGAGATTGGTGAAGGTGGAGCAAAATCATTTTTTGATGAAGCACGTCATGATTTAGTAAATCACCTTACTCATTTTAAGGTAAAAAATCATGAAAAAGAAAACGAAGAATATCATTTGACTTTAATTTATAACAACGATGGTACTTATCATTTAAGAAAAAGAACTGGTTTCTAATGGAAAAAGAAAAAGGGAGAGAACACCCATTATCAATATTAACCAACCAAGCATATCAAGTTTTTTCAGAGCTTGGTTTTGAAATTGTGAAAGGACCGGAACTTGAAGATGAATGGCATAATTTTGATTCTTTAAATGTTCCGAAAGATCATCCAGCACGAGATATGCAAGATACTTTTCACATAAAAAACAAGTCTGGTTTTATGCTTCGTACTCACAATACCAATGCCACCTCACGAGCTCTTGAGGTTGTAGCTAAAGAAAAAAGAATTTCTTATGCTTGTATTTCCATTGATAAAGTTTTTAGGAATGAAGCTACTGATGCGACCCATGAAATGCAATTTTTTCAAATAGATGGAGCGATGATCGGTGAAAGTATAACTATCGCGGATTTGAAAGGAATACTTACTCATTTTTATAAAAAAATGTTGGGCGAAGAAGTAGAAATGGAATTTCGTCCAAGTTTCTTTCCTTTCGTGGAACCAGGATTGGAAGTTTGGTTAAAATTCAGAAATAAATGGCTCGAAGTGATGGGGGCGGGAATGATACATCCACAAGTTTTAAGAAACGTGGGATTGGATCCTTTAAAAGTTCAAGGGTTTGCCTTTGGGGGTGGTTTTGATCGAATTGCCATGGTGAAATGGGATATTTCTGATGTTCGATATTTTTATCAAGGAGATTTAAGATTAAATCAATTTTAAGAAATGAAAAATTTTATTATTACTTCAAATATCGTATTGCTTTTTCCTCTCATTGCGTCTTTTTATATGAAAGAATGGATATATTTTGCTTTTGTCGCTGGCTTGTGTATTTCTTCACCTCTCTATCACTCTTTAAGAGAATACCGTTCTAATGAACCACATCTATTTAAAACCGCCAGGACATTAGATTGGTTACTTGCAGGGGGTGCTTATTTTATGATGTATTACTATATTTTTACGAAAGTAAATCCTTTATTTAAAATACCACTTTTTATCGCGCTGTCTCTTACTTTAGTATTTTTCTGGTATGGTTATAAAATTGGTAATTATAAAAAATTGCATCCTTGGTTTCATCTTACGGCTCCAATAGTTTCGGGTTTAATAGTGCTTTCATTCGTATAGTTTATGAAGATATCTTATAAATGGATAAAAGAATATGTGCCGGATTTACCAGAAACAGAAAAACTTTATGATATTTTTACTTACCATCTTTGCGAAGTGGAAGGAATTGAAAAAGTTAGAGACGATACTATTTTTGATTTAAACATTTTGCCAAATCGGGCACATGATCTACTTTCACATCAGGGAATTGCTCGCGAATTGGCTAGCCAACTAGGTATTACTTTCAAATTACCAGAATATAAAATTCCTGAATCAAAACCAACTAAATTAATAAAGAAAATTGAAACTCCAAAATGTCGTCGATATATGGGCAGAATAGTGAGGAATATAAAAATTGGATCATCCCCCGAATGGGTAGTGAGGCATTTGGAATCTATAGGACAAAGAAGTATAAATAATATTGTAGATGCCACTAATATAATTACGTTTGATTGTGGTCAACCGGCGCATGTTTTTGATTTGAGTAAGGTAAAAGATTTAAAATTGCAAGTAAGAAATGCAAAAAAAAGGGAAAAAATTACTTTACTTGGTGGTGTAGAAAAAATATTAAATGAAGAGATGCTAGTTATCTCCGATTATTATGGCAATGCACTTGATATTGCTGGAATAAAAGGAGGAAAATATGCCGAGCTAACCGAAGACACAACGGATATTATCCTTGAATGTGCTAATTTTGATCCAGTGTCTGTTCGAAAAACTGCCCAAACGTTAAATATAATTACAGATGCCAGAAAACGTTTTGAAAATAACTTATCACCAGAATTAGCGGAATATGGAATGATGGAACTCTCCGCGTTAATTTGTGAAATGTGCCCTGACGCTATTTTTGAGGATATTGTTGATGTTTATCCGAAAAAGCAAGAAATGAGGAAAATAAATTTTTCTACGGATTTTATAAATAAAAAACTTGGCTCAAAAATTACTTCATCCGAGATTGAAAATATTTTTAAAAATTATAATTTTAGCTACAAAAAAGAAAAAGATTTTTTTGAAATTATTGTGCCCTTGCTCCGATTAGATTTAGAAATTCCGGAAGATATGGTGGAAGAGATAGGGAGAATCTATGGTTATGATAAAGTAAAACCAGAAATTCCCAAAATTAATTTTAAACCAAAAATAAATGAAATTTTTGCCAAAATTGCTTGGGCGCGAGAAAAACTTTTAGATGATGGATATTCAGAAGTAATGACTTACTCTTTTACAAATAGTGGAGAAGTGGAAGTACTTGCCTCGGCATCTGACAAAAAATTTTTGAGAACAAATTTGAGTGATGGCTTAAAGGAAAGTTTGAAATTAAATCAATTAAATGCTCCGTTCTTAGGAATGAAAGAAATTAAAATTTTTGAAATTGGTACAATCTTTTTGAAAGACAAAGAAGAAATGCATGTTGCTTATAATGAGAAAAAGGAAATAAAAGAAATAACTTTAGATAAGTTTGTTTCGGAAAAGCTTTCTTCTGCAGAGCACGAAAATTTTCTGCTGAAAATTTCCTCTGTCCAGCGCCGTCGCGCCTCCCAAGGCTCTTCAGAAGAAACTTTTTCTTCACAAACTTTTAGAATGTGGAGTGTTTATCCATTTATTTCTAGAGATGTGGCAGTTTGGATGCCGGAAGGGGAAAGTTCAGAGAGTTTGAAGAAAATCTTAAAAGAAAATGGCACTGAACTTTTAATTAAAGAACCATATTTATTTGATTCCTTTACCAAGGAGGGGAAAACATCCTATGCTTTCAGGCTTGTTTTTCAATCATATGACCGAACTTTAACCGATAATGAAGTAAACGAGATAATGACGAGAATTAATCAAGAAATAAGCAAAAATACAGATTGGCAATTACGCTAACTTCATGAGTTGCATTTTTTTATTAAATGTATAGAATGAAGTAATATTATGTGGAAAAAACGAATTTTAGCGATTGTAATAGTTTTAATCGGCGTAGGGCTTGCTTTTTTTGTTGTTAAATCTGAATATAAATTGAATAAAAATTTTGGTAATGCGAGTTCTTTTTTGCAAAATCATCAGTTTCGTTTAGGTCTTGATCTTTCGGGAGGAAGTCATTTAATTTACAAAGCAGATGTTTCTGCGGTACCAGCCGGGCAAGTTTCTGATTCAATGAATGCTCTTCGGGACGTGATTGAACGTAGAGTAAACCTTTTTGGAGTTTCCGAACCAGTAGTGCAAATACAAGAGGGTGGATTTATCTCTGGCAATAGTGATGAAAAATTAATTGTGGATCTTCCAGGTGTAACAGACGTGAAAAAGGCAGAAGATATGATCGGACAAACTCCACTGCTTGAATTTAAAGTTGAAGCGCCCAAAGGTACTCCTCAGCAAGTAAAGGTTGGACCAGACGGAAAAGTAAATCTTGATGCTAGCCAACAGTATGTTTCTACTGAATTGACAGGTAGATATTTAAAGAAGGCAACCCTAGAGTTTGACCAAAATACTCGTGAACCAAAAGTTGGTTTACAATTTGACGATACTGGTACAAAATTATTTGACCAGATAACGAAAGATAATGTTGGAAAAACAGTGGCGATATATTTAGATGGCGCTCCAATTTCAGCTCCAGTTGTTCGAGAAGAAATTCCAAGTGGTACAGCAGAGATTTCCGGAAATTTTACTCCAACTGAAGCAAAACAACTAGTAGGTAGATTAAATTCTGGGGCTCTTCCTGTGCCGATAACTCTTCTTTCCACTCAAACCATTGGCGCAATTTTGGGAAATAATGCAGTACATGCCGGAGTAAAAGCATCTATTATTGGATTTTTAATTATTGCCCTTTTCTTAATACTTTGGTACCGCTTACCAGGACTAATTGCAGTGCTCGCTCTTTGCATTTATGTTCTTGTTATTCTTACTCTTTTTAAACTTATGCCGGTTACTCTGACTGCGGCTGGAATGGCTGGTTTCATAATTTCTATCGGAATTGCAGTAGATGCCAATGTGCTTATTTTTGAGCGAGTGAAAGAAGAATTACGTTCTGGTAGGACAATTTCTGATGCAGTAGCTACTGGCTTTTCTCGAGCTTGGTTTTCGATTCGAGATTCAAATATTTCAAGTATTATCACTGCGATTATTTTATTTTGGTTTGGTACTTCCTTAATCAAGGGTTTCGCTTTGACTCTTGGGATGGGGGTTTTGGTTTCAATGTTGTCTGCCATCACTATTACTAGAATTTTTCTTTACACGATTGAATTTGTCGGAGAGGGGAAAGTCGCGAGATTTTTGTTTTCAAGTGGAATAAGTAAATAAAATTATGTTTATAATAAAAAACAAAAAAATATTCATCAGTATCTCTATTGCTCTTGTGGTTCTTTCTATTATTTCTATGTTTGTTTTTAAAATTAACAAAAGATTAGGAATTGATTTTACTGGTGGAGCACTCACTGAAGTTGCTTATAAAGATGCAAGACCAGTTCAAGCAGATTTAAATACGTCCCTTCAGGCACTCAATCTTGGTTCTGTTCTTCTTCAACCAGCTGGCGAAACTAGTTATATTGTGAAATCTCGAGATTTAACTGAGACAGAGCATGCTTTACTTTTGAAAGCGTTATCAAATGATGGTAAAAATGTTCTTACTGAGACAAGCTTTAATTCCATTGGACCTTCTATCGGTCAAGAACTCAAATTTAAAGCGCTTTTGTTGATAGTTTTGATTTCCTTGGCCATAATATTATTCATCGCCTTTGCTTTTCGCAAAGTTTCAAAACCGGTTTCTTCTTGGAAATATGGAATTATCGTGGTTTTAACCTTACTCCACGACGTTGCGATTCCAATAGGTATTTTTACGATTTTAAGTCATTTTTATGGAGTTGAAGTAGATGCACTTTTCGTGGTAGCCGTGCTTACCATTCTTGGTCTTTCTGTTTCTGACACGATTGTTATCTTTGATCGAATTCGAGAAAATTTGAGAAATCAAGCAATGATAAATAAAATAAATTTTTCAGAAACGGTTGGAAAAAGTTTGGAACAATCATATGTCAGGTCAATTTGTACTTCGCTCACGGTTATTTTAGTCTTACTTTCTCTCTTCTTCTTTGGCCCAGTTTCTACAAAATATTTTGCTCTAATGCTCACAGCTGGAATGTTCTTCGGGACTTATTCCTCAATATTTCTTGCATCTCCACTTCTCGTTTGGGTGGAAGAAATGCAAACTAAAAACAAAGAAAATAAAAAGAAAAAGTAAGATTGCTTTAAAATTGGGGTTTTGATAAACTTTAGACATGGATGATACTATTCAGTCAAATCAACAACTAAACGAAATTCCTCAAAAAATGGAGGCTATTTATGGTGACACAATTTCCAAAGTTAAAACTCTTGAGCAAGAACAGAAAAAGATAATAATTGATTATTTAAAGCAAAAGGAACAAGAAAAAGTTGAGCAAATTAGACAGTCATTATTAAACTAATTTTTTAAATTCCATGAATGAACAAATAAAAAACGAGAAAGACATAAATTTTCTAGAACGCCCTGTTACAAGCCCAGATCATCCATGGGAACTTAATGCTGAAGATCAGAATTTTTTTGATAGAAAAATTAAGGCACTGGCCTATTTTAAAGAAAAACTCGATAATACAAAAGACCAGTCATCTAAAACTTCTCAAGAAGCACTTGATAACCTTACTCGAAGGATTGATGCATTAGATGTAAGAGCTAACCCCGAAGAAATTAAGACCATTATAGGTCGATTGAATAATTTAGAGAAACAAAAACAAGAAATAATAAAATCGGGGGAAAGCCAGATTAGAGATGTCGCTGAAGCTGAACATGTCAATTTTGAAGAAGTAGAAACAAAAGATAATTTAAAAATACAAAAACAACCAGATGTAACTGAGAACAATAAACCTAAAAATGAAAAATTAGAAACTGAAATTAATATTCAAAATGAAGAATCAACTGAAACTTCAAAAGAAAAACCATTAGAACCCGGAGATGAGATTTTTGTAAATGGTAAATTTTACAAAGTATATAGTATTGACTCAGGGCTTAATAAAAAAGAAATTCACAATGATTATATTCGGAAAAGACAAATGGGACAAATAACATATGCCGGGCAATCGGAAATTGAATATATTGCAGAAAAAGAGAAAGAATTTAAAGGAAAAGGGATAGTACCACCTCGAAAAATTCAAGTGTTACTGGAAGGAAGTGATGCTCTCGAAGAGTTTGATGAAGATAAAATTACAAGAGTTACATCACCAGAACAAAGGGAAAAATTTAAAACAATGCAACAAGATCTTGAAAAAGGTGAACAAAAAGCTGCAGATTATATGGGGATAGGAGCAGTGCAAAAAGCAGTTCACAAACTAACCTCACAAGAATAATTATTATTAATTTAATTTTTGAAAACACATGAATAACTTATATATAGTAATAATACTTGCATTAATAGCTGGTGTTATTTTTGCTGTTGTTCGCTGGAGTAAATCCAGGGGTAAAATTGAAATTGTTTTAGAAAAAAACAGTCCTTATATTAAAGGCGAGATTATTAAAGGAAAAATTATTGTGGATCTTAAAAAAAATATTCATGCCAGTGGTCTTAATTTGAAACTAATGGCCACAGCCTATGTTTTTCCCAATCAAGGAGGGAATGAATCTGAAGGTGTTTATGAACAAATTTTTCCAATTTCTGGGGAAGGTGATTTTTTAAAAAGAGAATTTCCATTTGAAGTACAAATCCCTCAAGATATGAATAATGCTCCGGGCAGTTTGATAAAAATAGAAAATAGCCCTGCTGAACAAGTGGCTTGGTTTTTACAAGCAAGTTTGAAGATATCTGGTTCTCTTGATTTAAGTAAAATCGTTGTACTTGATGTTCAATAAAAATTGAATGTAAAAAACGTATTATTAATTAATTTTTAAAAATATGAGCTTATATATAATTTTAGTGATAGTGTTTGTAATAATTGTTTCAGGACTTAAAGTAGTGAAACAATATGAAAGGGGAGTGATTTTTTTCTTGGGAAAATGCACCGGAGTACGAGGTCCGGGGCTTATTTATGTTATTCCAATTTTTGAACGGATGACAAGAGTCACAATGCGTACCATCACGATGGCCATTCCTTCGCAAAAGATAATTACTAAAGACAATGTCTCGATTGATATAGCGGCGGTTGCTTATTATCATGTTATGGACCCAATAAAATCAGTGGTGGCGATTGAAGATGTTTTCAATGCCGTAAATCAAATTAGCCAGACGACAGTGCGAAATGTAGTTGGGCAATTTATGCTCGACCAACTCCTTTCTCAAACGGTTGATATCAACTTGCAAATAAAAAATGTAATTGATTCGCATACTGAACCTTGGGGGGCAGAAGTGACGGCGGTAGAAATTAAAGATATTACTTTGCCTGACAATATGCAAAGAGCGATGGCGAAAGAAGCGGAGGCAGAACGAGAACGCAGGGCGAAGATAGTCGCAGCCGAAGGAGAATTTCAAGCGGCTCAAAAACTTGGTGAAGCGGCAGATTTGATTTCGAAACATCCAGTGGCCTTACAGCTTCGCACTCTTCAAACTATGGCAGAAATCAGTGTAGAGAAAAATTCCACTATTATTTTCCCAGCTCAGTTTATGACGACCGTAAATGAGGCGATAAAAATGATCAAAGGGGACAATAGCTAAAATATTATTATTAATTTAATTAAAAAATTTTTATGCCAGATCAATTTACTCAAACAACAGTAACAGATTATGGATCTCGGATTATCAATTCCCTTAAAGGAATTGTGCTTGGAATTATTTTATTAATTGCTTCTTTCGGAATATTATATTGGAATGAGGGTAAAGTGGATCTTTCTACTATTGCCAAAAATGCTATCAGCGTCGATTCTGTCGCGGTAAATTCCGATCAAACTTTACAAGGAAAACTTGTCTCGGTTACAGGCAGTTTAATCACGGATGAAACACTTGGAGATAATTTATATCTAAATTCTGGGAAATACATCGCGCTTAAACGAAACGTAGAAATGTATGCTTGGGTAGAAAAAGAAAGCAATTCCAGTCATACGAATGTTGGTGGTTCAGAAACTACCACAGCAAACTACACTTATGTGAAAGAATGGACAGATAATCCGAAATCAGGAAGTTCTTTTAAATCTCCAGAGGGTCATCAAAATCCAGAAATGACTCTAAATGATAGTTCTCTTACAGTAACTAACGCTAAACTTGGAATTTATTCAGTGGATCCGAAATCCCTTTCTCTTCATGGCTTTGAGGAAGTTTCTCTAGACAAAGATAATACCATCCTTGATAAAAACATCACACTCGAAGATAACCATGTTTATGTAAAATTTAACAAAGACAGTTCATATGCAAACCCGATAGTAGGGGATATGAGGATCTCTTACCAAGCCGTTAACTCTGGGATAACTGGAACAGTTTTTGGAAATTTAAGTGGTGATTCTATTGTTCCGCATATTGGTGATAAAAATACGACACTTTATGAATTTACGACTGGAAGCAAAGAAGAAGGTATTGCCACAATGCATAGTGAATATGAGACTATGTTGTGGATTTTACGTGTGCTTGGATTTGTCTTAATGTTTATTGGGTTTACAATGCTTTTTGGACCGATCAGTATCTTACTTGATTTTTTCCCGGTTTTTGGATCAATTTCCCGTGGATTAATTGGACTTCTTTCTTTTGTCATTTCCTTGGTTCTTTCTATCGTAACGATTTTAGTTTCAATGATTTTGCACAGCTTTATTGCGGTAATCACTGCCTTGATTATAGTAGTTGGACTAATTGTTTTTGTCTTTTTTAAAATTAAAAAAGGGAAACAATCTAATCAAAATACATCGTCTATATCTACTTCGTCATCTACTCCTGTTCCACCCGTTACTCCTCCACCAGCAGGTCCTACTTTACAATAAATAATATTTTGATTTTTACTCTAAAAGTAGTATAATTATGAGGTTGATTATTAATACACCTCGCTTTTTGTGTAGGTTAATTTATAAAAATATATGACAATAACTTGGATAATTTTAGGGATAATAGTAATTGTGGTTTTGTGGGTAATAGCTGCTTTTAATGGCTTTGTTTCCCTTCGAAATAGAACTAAAGAAGCTTGGGCGGACATTGAAGTTCAATTAAAGCGTCGTTATGATTTGATTCCGAACTTAGTAAATACCGTGAAAGGTTATGCTACTCACGAATCTAGCGCTTTTGAAAATGTTACCAAAGCAAGAAGTATGGCGATGGGAGCCCAAGGACCCACAGGAGAGCATGCTCAAGCGGAAAATATGCTTACAGGTGCCTTGAAATCAGTTTTTGCTATTGCTGAAGCATATCCAGAACTTAAGGCAAATCAGAATTTCTTGGCCCTGCAAAATGAACTTTCTGATACGGAAAATAAAATTCAAGCAGCTCGCAGATTTTATAATGGAAATGTTCGAGATTTAAACATCAAAGCAGAAAGTTTTCCATCGAATATTATTGCTGGAATGTTCAAATTTACCAAAATGGAATTTTTTGATCTTCCTGATAACGATGTTGCTCAAAATCCAGTAGAAGTAAAATTCTAATATATGTGGAATAAAAAATTTTTTGGTTCAAAATTAAATAGTGTTTTGCTTTTAATTCTTATCATTTTAATGATAATTGCAATTAAGATAATGCTTCGAAACGAGAAAGAATATTTTAGTGTTTTTCAAAAAACTGCTCCAGCTATTGTCATAGACAAAAACCAAGAACCTATTCCGAAGGAGAATCTTTTGGGCAATAAAGATGATTTGATTTCATTTTCCATTTGGCCAAATACGAAAGTATATGGGGTGGTTTCGTATCGTGGAGTAATTAAAGGTGGATATTTTTTTGAGGCAAATATTGGAATAAATATTCTTGATATGAATAAAAAAGTTTTAAAGGCAAGTAATGCTGTTGCAAAAACTGAATGGGCGACGGCTAACCCTGTTTCTTTTGAAGGTAATATTGATTTTACCGGTCTTCCAGTAGGTCCTGCCTATTTTGAAATTCACAATGACAATGCTTCTGGGCTTCCAGAACATGATAAAAGTGTTTTGATCCCAATAATTATTCAATAAAATTTATGACAACACTTTATACCCAACAATCAAAAAATGTTTCCAAAACTTGGCTCTTAATGAGTTTGTTTTTGGTGATTGTGATTGGAATTGGATTTTTCTTTTCGCAATATTACGGCAATATAAATATTTTGTATTTTTTCGTAATTTTTGCAGTTGGGATGAATATTTTTAGTTACTGGAATTCAGACAAAATTGCGCTTGCCTTAAACCACGCCAAGCAAATAAAAAAAGAAGATAACTCAGATCTTTGGAATACAGTTGAAAATCTATCAATCACCGCCGGGCTTCCGATGCCGAAGGTTTATATTATTGAAGACCCGGCGCCGAATGCTTTTGCGACTGGTCGCAATAAAGAACATGCAGTCGTAGCAGTAACAACTGGAATTTTAGGACTTTTAGATAAAACAGAACTGGAAGGAGTGATTGCCCACGAACTTTCTCATATTGGGAATAGAGATATTTTACTTTCTACGGTGGTAGTAGTTTTAGTTGGTTTTATTTCTATTGTTGCTCACATTTTTATGCGTTCAATGTTTTTTGGTAGGGGAAGAAGTAATGACAGAGAGGGCGGAGGAATTTTAATGATAATCGGAATTGTGCTTTCCATCCTTGCTCCGATTTTTGCCACTCTTATTCAACTTGCGATTTCTCGTAAGCGAGAATTTTTAGCAGATGCATCAGGAGCACTTCTTACGCGTTATCCTGAAGGACTTGCAAATGCTTTGATAAAAATAGGGAAATATAATCAACCAATGAAATATGCCAATGAAGCCACGGCGCATCTTTTTATAGCCAATCCTTTTGGCAGGACAAGTAAAAATCTTTCAAATCTATTTAATACCCATCCGCCAATTGAGGCTAGAGTAAGGGCTCTCTTAGGGAAATAGAATTTCCATTTTACCTTTATTTTGTTATACTTTTGATATGGAAATCAAAGATATTGAAAAACTAGCGGAACTGGCAAAAATTGAACTTACAGATACCGAAAAAAAAGGTCTATTAAAAGATTTAGACAGTATTTTGGGTTACGTAAAACAAATAACCGAAGTTGAAGTACCTGAGATAAAACATGAATATGAGAATAGAAATGTTTGGCGAGAGGACAAGATTGAAGAACGAGATTTTTCCAAAGAAATTATTATAGGCGAATTTCCGGATTCGCAAGATGGTTTTGTAAAAGTGAAAAAAATAATGTAATGCTTGATTTGAAAAATTTAACAATTGAAAAAGCAAAGGAAGCAATGAGAAAAAGAGAACTTACTTCCGTAGAGCTTACTTCGGCTTATTTAAAAAATATTTCAGAAAAAAATAAAGAGCTGAATGCGTACTTGGAAGTTTTTGATGATGTGCTTGAGCAAGCCAAGCGTGCGGATGAGATAATAAAAAAAGACGAAGGAAAAGAACTTACAGGAATACCAATAGCGATTAAAGATAATATTTTAATCAAAGGAAAAAAAGCTTCCGCTGCCTCAAAAATTTTAGAAAACTATATTGCAAGTTATGATGCTTTCGTTGTTAAAAAATTAAAAGAAGAAGGTGCCGTGATAATCGGTAGGACAAATATGGATGAATTTGCTATGGGCTCTTCTACTCAAACGAGTGCTTATGGAGTAGCCAGAAATCCATTTGATAAAGATCGTGTGCCCGGAGGCTCTTCAGGGGGCTCTGCAGTGGCCGTAGCAGCTGATTTGGCGTTATGTGCGCTTGGTACAGAGACTTGTGGTTCAGTACGCCAGCCAGCATCTTTTTGTGGACTTGTGGGGTTGAAGCCTACGTATGGTGCTATGTCTAGAAGTGGAATAATCGCGATGGGGAATTCTTTAGACCAGGTTTCTCCTTTTGGAAAAACCGTAAAAGATGCGGAAATATTATTTAATGCAATTAAAGGAAAGGATGAAATGGATGCGACTTCAATTAAGTCAAATGAAGTAGTTGGAAAAAAGAAAAATATTATTGGTATTCCTTGGCATTTATTTGATAATGGAGTGGACGAAGAAGTAATAAATAATTTTAAAGGATCGGTGGAAAAATTAAAAAATGCAGGGTATAAGGTTATTGATATAAAATTACCATATTCTAAATATTCTTTACCCGCATACTATATCATTATGCCCGCGGAGGTTTCTACAAATCTTTCTCGTTTTGATGGAATTCGGTATGGACTTCGAAAAGAAGGAGAAAATGTTTCAGATGTTTATAAAAAAACAAGGTCTCAAGGTTTTGGGGCTGAAACAAAAAGAAGAATAATTTTAGGTACCTTCGTTCTTTCTCATGGATATTATGATGCTTATTATAATAAAGCGTGGCGAGTGCGAAATGCAATTGAACAAGAATTTAGAAATATTTTTAAAGAAATTGATTTTGTAATGACTCCAACTACTCCAACGCCAGCCTTTAAAATTGGAGAGAAAATGGATGATCCAGTTGCGATGTATTTGTGTGATATTTTTGCAGCGCCAGCGAATATTGCGGGTATCCCTGCTATTGCTCTTCCTTCTGGTTTTACAGATAAAGGATTGCCTCTTTCCATCCAATTTATGGCCTCACATTTTAAAGAAAATGAACTTTTTGAAATAGGTAAAAAGTTTGAAGAAATCAGATAAATAGATTATTATATAAAGAATAGAGTATATGAATTCGATTCCTCAACCAAATTATATTAATTTAGAATATATCTTCAATAAGATTTATGAGTTTTTTAATAGCTTATTCAACCCCTCTAATCATATTCCTTATGCTGGAACAGGTATTAAACTTATTCTTGCAATTTTATCAATTTTCTTTATTTTTATGATTACTTATTGTTTTATCAGATTGCTTGAAATTCGAAAAAAAGAACATGAATATTTACATCATGAAATCGAAGAATATGCGGAAAGACACAAAGAAGCAGAAATGAAGACATGGGAAAGAGGAGGAGCTTTTCTGAATAAAAGATGGGATGTTGTTTTGCAGTATCTTTTTTCCGAAAATCCCGGAGATTGGAAACTTGCAATTATTGAAGCAGATTCAATGCTTGATGCTTTAATGGATCAACTTGGTTTTAAGGGTGAGGGTTTGGGTGAAAAATTGAAATCAGCCAATCAAGACACTTTTCGAGGTTTGACTACTGCATGGGAAGTTCATACGGTCAGAAATAGAATTGCTCACGAGGGGCAACAATTTGAACTTTCGCAACACGAAGCAAAAAGATTAATTGCTCTGTATGAACAAATTTTTCGTGAGTTTGGGTATATTTAATTTACTTTTTTAATGATTTAGGGTAGAATAAAAAATGCCTTATAGAGGCGTTTTAATTTATAGCGGGGTAGAGAAGAGGTATCTCGTAAGGCTCATAACCTTAAGACTCACGTTCGATTCGTGACCCCGCAACAAGTCCGGCCAAGTGACATGGCACAATGTCTAATTGTCGGAATAAAATATGTCGGCATAGCTCAGGTAGTTAGAGCGTGGCACTCATAAAGCCAAGGTCCCAGGTGCAACTCCTGGTGCCGACACATTACAAATTAACCAGATTTGTGATAATGTGAAAATATGCGATCGTAGCTCAACTGGTTAGAGCACCCGCCTGTCACGCGGGAGGTTGCCGGTTCAAGTCCGGTCGGTCGCGCCAACGTTTTAAGCCTTAATATATAAAGGCTATTTTCTGCATACTGATTGGACAGAGAACTGATATAATTAAATTATGGAAGAAAAAAATTTAAGTGAGAATCAAATTATAAATAATCAAGTTGTGCAAAAAGAAAAAATCAATAGTAAAAAACCCTTAGGGATAGGAGCAAAAATTTTTTCCATTATTCTCATTTTGGCACAAATCAGTTTTATTTTATATCTTGCTTATTTACAAGACAAAGACCCCCAATTTAGTGCCGAATTTAACGGTATGGGGTATGCTTTTTTGGGGATATTTTTGATTGCCTTATCAATAATATCTGCAACCATTTTTCTTACTTATAGGAAAAAACATGTTATTTCTATTGCATTATTGTTTATAAATATTTGGTTGCCTTTTAGTCACAATATTACACAAGTAATAAAGCCAATATTTGGACCAAGTTGGGGTGAAATCTATAATCAGAGCCCTGAGGGTCAAAAAGAAACTGCTAACAGAAATAAGTTTTTAAACAAACAAACATCTATTGCTCAAGAAATTTCAAAAGAATTTGAAAAACCACAAAAGGTTTTATTTACTGACAGCCAATATAACGTTTTAATTTTAGAAAATGGCTATGTTGTTAAATTGTCTAATAATCCACTGGATATGTCTGACAAAAATCAGTCAAAGTTTATTGAATGGGCAGACAAAAATCTAGCAGGAGGAGAAGCAGATTTTTCATTACCAAATTATAAAACTGGATCTACCATTTCAGGTGGGGTATATACTTGTGAAGGGGATGGTAGTTATATTGATAAAAATGTAATTGCTGTACGTTTAAAATACAAGATTCCAGAATACAAAAGTAATTTTTGTACTATTATTCCAGCGCAAATAATGTTTCAGGGTGAATCACTTTATAAAAAGTTTTGTGTTCCAGGAGCAGGTTCTCAATGTTAGTTTTTAAATTTTAGTATAGAAATAGACCCATTACACTCTCGTATAGCAGTTTCCACTTCCTCCACTAAGTCGCGCAAACGAAAAATTGTTAAATAATATCTTTATTTCACAAGGACTTTTTGGTTCCCACCAAAAGTGGTTTTTCTACTGGTGTATTGGACGTGGGAACTGGTATAATAAAAATATGAATAAAGAAATATTCCAAACAAAGAACTTTACTGTAGAATCAGTAGAAAAACCACATATCACTAGAACCGATGGGGGTCATATTATGATTAAACCCAAAGTAAGATTAGTTGATAGGACACAACTAACTCCAGAATTAGCTATAGAATTAATGAGATTAACTATGATTGTGGGTGAAGCAATGACAAAAGGTCTTAATCAGAGAGGTATTGATATTGGAAGAATTAATTATCAAGACAATGGAAATTGGAGTGTCTTTAAACCAGAGGGTCCATATATGCATGTTCATTTATACGGCAGAGCAAAAAGTGCAAAAATTCAAAAATATGGTGATGCTTGTAATTTTCCTCAGAGAGATACGGGTTTTTATGATTCTTTTGAACCATTAAACGATGACGATATTCAAACACTAATTGATAAATCAAAATCTTACACAAACGAAGTTGCTTTTATCGGCTTAACTCTAGTTGACGAAAGTCTTAGAGTTAATCGTAAAGGAGAATCACTAATTAATAAAAGAGTGGAGGAATTTAATAATGCGATAAAAGAGATTTGTGAAAAGAATAATTTACCATTTTTTGATATGTTTCAAGAACTTTCAAAGCTAGATTACATAAAACTATTATATGATGGATTACATCCTAATTCTGAAGGACATCAAAAAATGTATGAATTAATAAAGGATTTTTTAATTGAGAAAAAAATAATAGATTAAAATATGACAAAATATATTTTAGCAGGTGGATATATACATAAAGCAAAAGATGGCGGAAAAGCTTTTTGTGAAGAATTAGTAAAAGAAATTGATAAAAAAACAATTAAAATTCTTGATTGTATGTTTGCTCGTTCGAGAGATTCTTGGGAGAAAAAAATTGATGAAGATAACGCTTTATTTTTAAAATTCATAAAAAACTTTGATTTAGAACTTGCTTTGCCTGAAAAATTTACAGAACAAGTTAAAAACTCAGATGTTATATTTTTGCGTGGGGGATATACCCAACAGCTATTTGATTTACTCAATAAAGATACAAGTTGGATTAAAGAATTAAATGGAAAAGTTCTGGCTGGGACTTCTGCTGGGGCTGAAGTTATAGCAAAATATTATTATGTCTTAAGTACTCCTAGGACTGGTGATGGATTTGGTCTTTTGCCTATAAAGTTTGTTCCTCACTGGAAATCTGAATATTTTGATGACAGTACCCAAAATATTGATTGGGAAAGAGCAATGAAAGAATTAAAAGACTATAAAGAAGAATTACCAATTTATGCTTTAATAGAAGGAGAATTTAAAGTATTTAACGAATAATTTTATGGCTGGGAAACATCAACTACAAATTGCTCAAAACAGTGTAAAGGGAATAAATTGGTCTGGCAAAAGAGTTTTAGACATTGGCTGTAGTAATGGTTCTTTGACTAGTGAAATATTAAAGCTTACTAAAGCCAAAGAAATTGTAGGTGTTGATTTAGACAAGGAAAGAATTTTAAAAGCTAAAAAACTAAAAAATAAGAAGTTGAAATTTCTTTTATTGGATGCAAGTAGTATGGGTATTTTTCCTGACGATTCTTTTGATGCGATGTTTAGTAATATGACTTTCCAACAGTTTAATGATTTTCGTGTTGTTCTAAAAGAAGTTTACCGCTTATTAAAGCCCAAAGGACAAGCTGTAGTAAATTTCAATCAAGAGAAAAAGGATATACTACTTGAAATAGATAAGCTTAAAGTTAAATTTTTTAATACAACTCGTAAGACATATAAGGAAAAGAAGATTTCCGCTGGTAAATTTAAAGAAGAAGTTAAGAAAATTGGCTTTAGTAAAATTGATGTAAAATCAAAGTATGATACTTACTACTTTAGCAGTGCCGATGAGTTAATTGGCAAATCAACTGATTTTGGTCTCAATTTTAAAGATAATAGCAGATTGCATAATGAATTATTAAAAGTATTGGAAAAGCAGAAAACTAAGCGGGGATATGCAGAAAAATGGAATATGGTCTTTGCTAAGTTGATTAAATAGTTAGATTTGGTATAAAAATATAAACATTCTGCTCTAATATGCAAAATATAGAAAAAATGGATAAAGATATTTTAATTCGTGCCAAGGCAGGTGACTTGGATGCTTTTGAATACATCTTATCTTTTTATGAAAAGGGAGTATATAACTATTGTTTACGAATATTAAAAAATCCACATAATGCAAAAGATGTAACTCAAGAAACATTTATAAAAGTTTATACTCATCGTAAACTTATTGATCCAGAAAAAAATATCAAGACTTGGATATTTACTATTGCTACAAATACTACATATGATTTTTTGAGAAGTAAAAAGAGAAAGAATGAAATAAGTTTTGAAACAGAGAATGAAACAATCCTTGCTTTTAAAGCGTATTATCCAGAAGAGGGGCTTGTGTCTGACGTAAATAAAGCATTAGAACAGATAAATCAAGAATACAAGAAAGTCCTTTTATTGTTTTATCAACAGGGCTTTCAATATCAAGAAATAGCAGAGATATTAGAAATGCCCATCAATACGGTTAAAACACACATTAGTAGAGGAAAAGAGCAATTAAAAGATAAATTAAAAAATTATTTGGCTTAAAAATTATGGATAAAATTGATGAACAATTAAACAATTTTTCACAAGCGGAAGTTCCAATAGGAATGCACCAGTTTGTAATGCGAAGAATTAATTATAAAAAATTGCGACCAGTTTTTTTTATTACTTTTACCTTACTCATGCTTAATTTTATAACTATTGTGTGGCATATAAATACCAAGTTAATTGATGCAGAATTTACCGATATAATGAAAGATTTTTTTGAAGTTTTTAGTTTTAACTTTTCTTTTATTAAAACAATATTTGAAAGCTTTTTCGAAATTATCTCTCCCTTACTCTTATTTTCTGCAGTGTTAAGCATGATAGGAGCAATATACACCGGGAAGAAGATGAATTTCTATCATTTTTCTAAAATTTAATCTAAATATTTTTTTAGGAAACAAAAAACTCCGACTTAAATCAGAGTTTTTTGTAATAATTAAAAATTATTTTAAATTATTTTTTTGGGCAAGCTTTGACAGCTGTTGCATAATCACTCCAAGCGGTTTTTACTGAAGCAGCTTGTGTTTTAGCAATTTCTTTTAAAGAAGCTTTATAAGCTGCATTGGCAGCCTTTTTTGCGGCAGTAGCGGCAACTTTGTCTGTGTTTGCTTTTGCAGCAACTAGTGCAGCAGTTAAGGTTGTTTTTGCATCTGTTTTTGCAACCTTCGCTGTATCTGATGCTGTTTTTATAGCAGCAACACGAGCAGTCTTAGCATTTGCTACGCAAACTTTTTTTGTGACAATGGTTGTTGTGGTATTAGCTGTACCTGTTCCAGATGTGGTGTCCTGAGCAAAAACAGCGACAGAGGATAATAACAAGCCGAGAGCCAAAAAAGGAACTGCGAATTTTATTTTATTTGTCATATTTTTTAAATTAATATTATTAATTCGACCTTGTACAGTTATAATACGATTATTATATCTGTTTTGTTTCAATACTAGATTTAGAATTCAAAAAGCAAAAAGACCACCATCATGTGGTCTTTTTGTTCTATTTAGTCTCTATTTAGAAACCGAATATTCTTCCAAAGAAAGAACCGATTCCACCAAAGAATCCTTTATGTGGTTGTGCAGTTGTTCCTGAATTTGTTGTAGTAGTATTTGCTGGTTTAGTTTGGTCCATAACACTTGAAGCAACGATAGTGTTACCATTTACCGTACCTTGAACGATTACCATATCGCCTACAACTATGTTTGAAATTGATATAGTATTTGAACCTTGAACAATTTTTGCGTTAGTTGTATCGATTGTATAACTTACATTGCTTTTATTTGTAATCGCTATAGTTGAACCATTTATAGACGATACCGTTCCTGCCACGATAGGTTGTCCGTTTCCTGTAATTGGAGAAACTGGTGGAGTCTTCCCGGTTTGATTGTTATCAGGACCATTGCGGACTCCTTTTCCCATTTGTCCATCGCGAATTGTTGTTGCAACAAGATTTGTCCCAGTTAAAGTACCTTGCGCCATGACAGTATCACCCACAAGGATACTTGATACAGTACCCGCAACATTATTTTTTGTAATTTTGGCATTAGTTGCATCTATTGTGAATGTTGTAGTTACTGCATTTGTGCCGAAACCTTGTTTGCCGACTACGGTGATAGTATTACCACTTACAGTTGAAACGGTGCCAAACACTGCTGGTTTCATATTTGCTCTATTGCCACGAATACCCTGACCCCAAGCTTCTCTAATAGGTTGAGCTGTTGGTGTAGTGGTATCAGCTAAAGCAGGGATTGCCGTAGCCATAGTTGCCAATAAAGCCAAAGTCATAAAACCATAAACATATTTTTTATTACTCATAATTTTTTTGTGTATTATTTTTTTAATTAATAAACTTCATGAATTATTAATAAATTAACAGAATACGACATTTTCTGTAGTCATGTATATATACGTTCAATTAGTCAAAATGGTGCGTTGAATTTTTTTTGTTCATCAAGTTGTGTAGTTTTGAGAACTCTCTTTTGAATATTTTTTGGTATAATGTGTTTATGGAAAAAACATTTGAAAATGGAGTATATTATGCTCCTGGCAAGAAGGTGTTTACTTATTTTATTAGTAGTAATATTTTACCTATTATTATAGTTTTTGTTGTTCTTGACTTAGGTTTGGATTTTTTGAACACTTTTTTAAGTTCTAAAAAAATTACTAACATAAGTTCTTCTTATTTGATTATTTTAGGGATAATAGCCTGTGTTGTTGCTTTTTTAATTGCCTGGATAAAATATAAAAGTGTCGAATTTATGTTTGATGAATTTGCTTTTTCTATCAGGAAAGGATTTTTTGCTAAATCGGAAATCTCTATTCCTTACAGACAAATTCAATTTATCAATCACAAACAAAATTTTAATGAAAAAATGCTTGGAGTGATGAATGTTGTAGTAGAAACAGCAGGAGAAGATGAATCTGTTAGCAATAAAAAAGAGGAGGGGATTTTACCTATTTTAGATACTAATATTGCTCTTTCTTTAGAAAAAGAACTTTTACGTAGATCAAGCGCTACTAGCCCTAACAAATCTCGACAGGCTTAAATTTTATAGTATTTTAGTAATATAAATTTTAATCAGACGTCATATTTGTAGTATGAAAAAAAATATCATTATACTTGTAGTTTTGATTTGTATTTTAATTGGTGTTGTTTTGGGCGGTTTTTTATTAACTAAAAAAGATAAAAATCAAACGAGGGTTGATAACCCTAATCAAATAGTTACAAAAGAACCAGTATCTCTTTGTTATTACTATTCCAATAAAACTGACAATAGTTTATATGATAAGGCGTTTTTAAGGTTAAATATTAATGGTGAAAATGTAAATGGAGAATTTAATAATTATCCAGCAGAAAAAGATTCAAAAGTTGGAACATTTTCCGGTACGGTTGGACCACTTGATCCAAAAATAATGGGCAGAACAGCAAATCTTTGGTGGAGCTCTTTAGCTGAAGGGATGCAAGTAAAAGAAGAATTAAATGTAGAATTTGGAGATGGGAGTGCGAGTGCTCTATATGGAGAAATGGTAGACAGGGGAGATGGAGTTTATGTCTATAAAGATAAAACAAAATTATCTTTTGGTCCATCTCTTGGGCAAATCTCATGTGAAGATCTTGATGAAATAAATGCCGTTGAAAAATATGTCAAAGATAATATAAAAACAATTGCGACCAATAAACCAGTGCTTGGTGGCTCGTGGTATGTTACATCAATTTTTGTGAATTATACTTTAAACGAAGGTACTGTAACTTACGAAGATGGACACATCCAAGGTAAAGCAACATTCGGATATAATTTTGATAATAATACTAAAAATGTTTCCATAGAGAGATTTAAAGTGCAGTAATTAAATTATTAAGCAATCTTCATGAAGAATTCACCATTTGATGGTACTATAAAGGTATGAAAATATTAGTTGTTGAGGACAATATAAAACTAGCGGAAAATTTAAAACAAGGTCTTACCCAAGAAGGGTATGCGGTTGATGTCATTAATGAAGGGCTTTCAGCTGAACGCAGAATTTTAATTAATCGCGATGAATATGATTTGGTTATTTTAGATAGAATGCTTCCCGGGAAAGATGGGATGTCTATTTGTAAGGAATGGCGTCAAAATGAAGTAGTGGTTCCGGTGTTGATGCTTACTGCGCTTGATACTACCGATGACAAAGTTGTGGGGCTTGATGCTGGAGCAGATGATTATTTAGCAAAACCATTTGCTTTTAAAGAACTTCTTGCTCGAATTCATGCACTTTTACGACGTCCTAAAAAAGTGTCACCAATGATTCTTTCGTCTGGAGATATCAATATTAATACAACGACGAGAATTGTAACTTATAAAAATAAACCGGTTTCGCTTACCCTAAAAGAGTTTATGGTGTTAGAATACTTAATAAGCAATTTAGGTAAAGTGATTACTCGAGATGATCTTTATTCGCATGCTTGGGACTTCGCAGATTCTTCTTTTAGCAACACTGTAGATGTCCATATAAAAAATCTAAGAAAAAAAATTCATGACAATGGAAAAATTATACAAACTGTTCGAGGAGTTGGCTATAAAATGGAAGATAAAACCTAAAAATGACGAATTTCTAGTAGCTCGGCTTAAGCTCACTCTTTACTATTCCCTTACGGCAATGGTTATTTTAGTTGTTTCAAGTGTTGTCCTTTATAACACGATCCTTTCTAATTTTTCTCAATCAATTTCAGAGAATATTTTTTTAAGTAGCAATGTTGCTCAAGCAATTATTGATAAAGCCCAAGATATTTTATTGAATCGTTTCATGACGATAGATGCCATTATTTTATTTATTATTATTATTTTAGGTTTTCTGCTTACTGAAAGAACACTTCATCCGATAAAAAATAATATGGAAAGACAAAAGAGGTTTATTGCTGATGCGTCTCACGAACTTCGTACTCCGATTGCTGTTGTTATTTCTGGCCTCGAAGTAAATCTCAACAATAAAAAACTGGATCTAGCGGGAGCTAAAAAAACATTAGAAAATGCTCTGGTAGAAATGAAAGAATTTTCAAAACTAAGCAATAGTTTACTTGATATTTCAAAAGATGATACAAAAATAGAAAAGAATTATGAACCAATTTTGATTGATGATTTTTTAAAAAAGATCGTAGAAAAAGACAAAAATTTAACTCAAATTAAAAATATAAATTTTGAATCAGAAATAGAATCATCGGCAATTATTAAAGGGGATAAGAATGAACTTAGCCGAGTGCTTTTTAATGTTATAGACAATGCTATTAAATATACTAAAGAAGGAGGGAAAATTTCTCTCTCGAGTAAAATTTCTGCGGATAAATATATTATCACGATAAGTGATAATGGTATTGGTATCCCTCAAAATATTTTAGGGAAAATTTTCGACCCATTTTTTAGAGCAGATACTTCAAGAAATACTGAAGGGGCAGGGCTTGGACTTACCCTGTCAAAGAAAATTGTTGAAAATCATAAAGGGACTATTTCTGTAAAAAGTGAAGAAAATAAGGGTACAAGGGTTATAATTTCTCTTCCAATCTCTTCATAATGATTTCATTTAAATTGAATATGATGTATTTGTACACAATATTTAGGTGTATAAACATTATTAGTTTATCAATTATTCATTTTATTTATGAAATATAAAAAACAACTAGCAACCGGTGCTCTAGCATTGTCACTTTTAGTAGCAGGTTCCACGATTTATGCAGCCACTCCCCAAGATTTGGGTATAAAAAATGTAGGGAAGATTTATCAGAAACAAGATAAAAGTAAAGTTATTCTTAACCAAAACAATGCCGTCGGAATTGTCTCAGCTTTAACTAGTACTGGTTTCACCGTAAATGTGACAAATATGAAAACCAAGACGACATCGTCAGTAGATATCGTAACCAATACTGGAACGATGTATAAAAAAGATGGACTTTCTGCAACAGTTGCGGATCTTGCAGTCGGACAAAAGGTAATTGTTTTAGGAACACTAGACAAGACAACCAATATCTTAACTGCGAAAACAGTAAAAATTGTCACTAAAGCTATGACTCCAAAGGTTAAGAAAGTGAAGAAAACCATCAACACTGGCATAAGTACGACAACCAAAACTAATTAAATCTATCGTTCTATCTTAAACGACCTTAGATTAATTAGGATTAGTGAAAGTTTAATTATTAATTTAATTAAAAAACTGGCAATAAATTTGTCAGTTTTTTGTATCACTCTTTATAAGATTTTACTTTAAAAATCGCCCCAAATATGCTATAATGAAGGTGTTAATTATTACAATTAATTAAGTAAATAAAACTATGATAGATCCAACAAAAATAGATATAAATCAATTACCAAAAAAGCTTTGTGATGGAGCTATTGGGGCATACTCTAAAGAAATTTTTTATTTCGTTCTTACTTCCGGTAATAATTTAGATTCTTTTGCAGCTACACCTCAAACGATGAAAAGCATTACTACTTGGATGAATGGACAAATCCAAAATTATGAAAAAACATTTGGAGTAATTGATATGACCCCGCCCCAAATAGCAAGTCCAATTCAGATGTCTGACTTAAAAGGTCCGGACAGTGATAAAAAATAAAAATAAATTAATTAGCACATTTGGGATGTTGATTTCCAAAAGAGTATTTTCGGTTTGACAAAAAATATGAAGAAGAGTATACTATCTTTGATTGATAGATTGTGTTTTGGATGCACTCCTGTTTTACATTATTAGAGCCTATAATATATAGGTATAAACTAATTAATTTAGTATCCGAATTAAATAATCAAAGGTAAAAGAAAGCGTTTTTCGTCTTTTTGTTTTATCTTTTTATTTATTTTAGAACAAAACACATATGCAAAAAGAGAAAACGCGTCCGCAGAAATTTTTTGGGAAATATAAAAAACCCTTAATAGAATTTCCAAACTTAATAGAATCTCAAGTAAAATCATATAAATGGTTGGTAGAAGAAGGAATAAAAGAAATCTTTAAAGAATTTTCTCCAATCACAGATTATTCTGGAAAAAAATTCCAACTAGAATTCACCTCTTTTTCTCTTGGTGAATCAAAGGCAGATGAGAATGAAACAAAAGTAAATAAGATTTCATATCAAGGTTCTCTCAAGGCACGAGTAAAACTAACAAATAAAATATTAGGTACTGTAAAGGAGCAGGAGATTTTTATGTCCGAGCTTCCTTTAATGACTCCACATGGTACTTTTATTATCAATGGGGTAGAGAGAGTAATTGTACCGCAACTTGCTAGAAGTTTCGGTTTTTTCTTTACCGAATCTGAAAGTAAAGGAAAAAGATATTTTGGAGCAAAAATTATTCCAGCTCGAGGAGTTTGGATTGAAATAGAATCAGAAGCGGATGGAGCTGTCTATGTAAGAATTGATAAGAAGAGAAAATTTCCAGCCACTGCGCTTCTTCGAGTGATGGGTTATCATACGGATGAAATGATCTTAAAAGAATTTGGGAAAGATAAAATTGGGGAAGAGGTGATTAAGACCTGTCTTGCTAAAGATGTGGCGAAAACTTTAAATGATGCTTATATTGAAATTTACAAACGTTTAAGAGATGGAGACATGGCAACCGCTGATAACGCTCGTGAATTTATTGATTCTCTCTTTACAAGCGAAAGATACGACCTTTCTTCTGTTGGAAGATATAGATTTAATAAAAGATTTGAAAAAAATATGGACGAGAGTGAACTCGCTCGTCGCACTATCTCCAAAGATGATTTGGTGTCAGTACTTATTAATATTATTAATTTAAACAATGATCCCAATGCTAAATCCGATGATATAGACCATTTAGGACAACGTCGAGTACGTTTTGTGGGGGAAATGCTTCAGCAAAAAATACGTACCGGAATGATGCAAATCAAAAGAAACATTCAAGACCGCATGTCTATTGTAGATGTGGATACGGCTATGCCGATTCAAATAATTAATCAACGACCGCTCCAAGCTCGAATTAAAGAATTTTTCACGACCAACCAGCTTTCTCAATTTATGAACCAAGAAAATATTCTAGCTGAAATTGAACATATTCGTTTGCTTTCAGCTCTTGGACCTGGAGGGTTAACTCGTGAGAGAGCCGGATTGGAAGTGCGAGACGTGCATCCTTCACACTATGGTAGAGTTTGTCCTATTCATACTCCAGAAGGACCGAATATCGGACTTATTGTGCATCTTTCAACTTATTCGAAAATAAACGATTTTGGAATTATTGAGACTCCTTATATTAAAGTAAAAAATGGAAAAATTACCGGAGAAGTTTCTTATTTAAATGCACTGGACGAAGAAAAATGCAATATTGCTCACGCTGGAATTCCTTATGATGAAAATGGAACAATTACTGAAAAAAAAGTTGAAGCAAGAATTAAGAATAATCCTGGAATAATTTCTCGCGACGAAGTAGATTATATTGATGTGGCTGCTAACCAAGCCTTCTCTATTGCGACCTCTATGATTCCTTTCTTGGAACACAACGATGCAAACAGAGCCTTAATGGGGTCTAATATGCAGAAACAAGCGGTACCATGTGTAAATCCAGAAGCACCTCTCGTTGCGACTGGAATTGAAGGATTAGCATCCCGAGATTCTGGTAGATTATTGATTGCTCTTGAAGATGGAGTGGTCACTTATCTTGATTCAAAAAAAATAACCGTGAAGGGGAAAAAAGAATTGGTTTATCCGCTTGTAAATTTTTTGAGAAATAACAATTTTTCTGTTTTTCATCAACGTCCTTCGGTAAATATCGGTGATAAAGTTAAAAAGGGAGATGTTTTAGCTGATACTACTAGTTCGGTGAATGGTCAAATTTCGATTGGACAAAATATTTTTGTAGCTTTCTTGTCTTGGAGTGGAGCAAACTATGAAGATGCAATAATCATTTCTGAAAGATTAGTAAAGAAAAGTAAATTCACTTCTGTTTATGTGGAAGAATTTATCTGTACTGTCCGAGATACAAAACTTGGTCCGGAAATAACCACTCGAGATATTCCAAATATTGGAGAAATAAAATTGAAAGACTTAGACGAAGATGGAATTGTTCGAATTGGAGCAGAAGTTAGAGAAAATGATATTTTAGTCGGGAAGATCACCCCAAAGGGGGAAACAGAACTTACCCCAGAAGAAAGATTGCTTCGTTCAATTTTTGCTGAAAAAGCGCGAGATGTGAAAGATACTTCTCTGCGGGTAGAACATGGGAAAAGAGGACGTATTATCGGAGTAAAGATTTTCTCTCGTGATTTAGGGCATACGCTTGAAGCAGGAATTATAAAAAAGATTGTGATTGAAGTTGCTCAAATAAGAAATATTTCAATCGGAGATAAACTCTCCGGTCGTCATGGAAACAAGGGAGTTATTTCGACTATCTTACCAGAAGAAGATATGCCTTATACTGCTGATGGTACTCCGATTGATATAATCCTGTCTCCACTTGGTGTTCCTTCTCGTATGAATCTAGGACAGATTTTAGAGATGCATCTTGGAATGGCTGCAAATACTCTTGGATATCAAGCGATAGTTCCTCCATTTTTAGGAGCACGTCATGAAGAAATAAAAGAAGAATTAAAAAAAGCAGGCCTTCCAGAAAACGGAAAAATGAAACTTTTTGATGGAAGAACCGGTGAATCTTTTGGACAGGATATTGCTGTGGGCTATATGTATATGCTCAAATTACACCACATGGTAGAAGATAAAATTCATATGCGTTCCATTGGTCCTTATTCTTTAATTACCCAACAACCACTTGGTGGAAAAGCTCAAGGTGGGGGACAAAGATTCGGAGAAATGGAAGTGTGGGCACTCGAAGGTTATGGCGCTGCTTACACTCTCCGAGAAATGCTTACGATAAAATCTGATGATATTTTGGGCAGGTCAGCTACTTTTGACCATATTATTAAAAATGAACCGATCAAGGCTCCGAATTCGCCGGCCTCTTTCAATGTAATGTTAAATTATTTGAGAGGACTTGCGCTTGATATCAAACTTGAAAAATATATTGATCGAGAATAATAATTAATAATAAATATAAAACATATGAAAACTTTAAACACAACAGATTTCAATCACATCACTCTCAAGCTTGCTTCTCCGGAGCAAATCAAAGAGTGGTCTTATGGAGAAGTTACCAAACCAGAGACGATAAATTATCGTACTGGCCGAAGTGAACGTGGCGGGTTATTTGACGAAAAAATATTTGGACCAGAAAAAGATTATGAATGTTATTGTGGAAAATATCGCCGAATTCGCTACAAAGACATTATCTGTGAAAAATGTGGAGTGGAAGTTACTCGCTCTATTGTTCGACGAGAACGAATGGGACACATTGAACTTTCAACTCCAGTTGCACATATTTGGTTTTTGAGAGGAGTACCATCTCGCATGAGTATCTTACTTAATATTTCTGTTTCTGACCTTGAAAAGGTAATTTATTTTGCTGGGTATATTATTACCAAAGTATATGAAGAAGAAAAAGAAATAATTATCCAAAATCTAGATAAAGAGTATAAAACAAAAGTAAAAAATACAAACGATGACGAGACCCGAGAAAAATTAAAAAGTTTACTTTCAAGTACTAAAAAAGAAATTGGAGAAATTTATGAAGGAAAAGTTTTAAATGAAATTTCTTTTCATCATTATTCTCTTAAATATGGGACTTGTTTTGAAGCAAATATTGGAGCGGAAGCGATTTATTCTATTTTCAAAAATTTGGATTTAAATAAATTAAAAGCACACACTGAAATGATGCTTGAGAAGGCAAGTGTTGTCGAAAAAGATAAATTACAAAAAAGACTTTCTCTAATTCGAGCAATGATTTATGCAGGTATCAGACCTGAATGGATGTTACTTACTGTTATTCCAGTTATTCCACCAGTACTTCGTCCAATGGTAGCACTTGATGGAGGAAGACATGCTACTTCCGATTTGAATGATCTTTATCGTCGGGTAATAAACAGAAATAATCGTTTAAAAAAATTGAAGGAAATTAATGCTCCAGATGTTATTTTGAGAAATGAAAAAAGAATTATTCAGGAAGCAGTAGATGCACTCATTGATAACTCTATCGCTAAACAAAATGACAATGTGGCGATGAGTCAGTCTCAAAAAAGAGCGTTGAAATCTCTTTCAGATAATTTAAAATCAAAACAGGGACTTTTCCGACAAAATTTACTTGGAAAACGAGTAGATTATTCTGGTCGTTCAGTTATTGTGGTTGGACCAGAATTGAAACTAAATCAATGTGGACTTCCAAAACATATGGCGCTTGAGTTGTTTCGTCCTTTTGTGATTTCAAAAATTTTACAAGCAGAAATCGCTTTTAATATTCGAGGAGCGAATAAACTGATTGAAGAACAAACACCAGAAGTCTGGGCTATGCTTGAAGAAGTAATCCAAGGGAAATACGTCTTGCTCAATCGTGCTCCAACTTTGCACCGTCTTGGAATTCAAGCTTTTAATCCGATTTTAATTGAAGGAAATGCTATCCAAGTACATCCACTCGTTTGTCAGGCATTTAATGCTGACTTTGACGGAGACCAAATGGCTGTTTATGTACCACTTTCGGAAGAGGCTCAATCGGAAGCAAAAGAATTAATGGCCGCAAATAAGAATTTATTGAAACCTCAAAACGGAGATCCGATTGTACATCCAAGTAAAGATATGGTTCTTGGGGCTTATTGGATGACGAAATCTCTAGATGGAGAAAAGGGAGAGGGAAAATATTTTTCGAGTCCAAATGCTGCCGTGACTGCCTATGAATATGATGTTGTAGCCTTGCGAGCAAAAATAAAAGTATTAGCAACAGAGTCGTTTAAATATAAAAAATTTAATGAAAAGATATTTGAAACTACGGTTGGCAAAATATTGTTCAATAGTATTTTGCCGTCCGATTTTTCTTTTGTCGAAGATGAAATGAATCAAAAAAGATTGTCATCTTTAGTTGATGAACTCATCGTGCATTATGGGGTAGATAATACTCCGCCGGTTTTGGACAAAATAAAAGAATTTGGTTATAAATATTCTACGATTTCTGGTACAACTTGGGGACTCGACAATGTGAAAGTACCTGAAGAAAAACCAAAAATTATTGCGGAAGGAAAAAAATTAGAAGAACAAGTAATCTCTGAATGGAACGAAGGTCTTCTTTCAGAAGAAGAAAGATATCAAAAAATAATCGAAATTTGGACCCATGCCAAAAAGGAATTAGAAAAAGTTCTTCCGAATACACTTGATAAAAGAGGTTCCACTTACGACCTATTTACTTCTGGAGCTCGAGGGACAATGACTTCTCTTGTTCAAATGACAGGAATGAAAGGTTTAATTCAAAATAATCAAGGTAAAACGTTGGAGTTTCCAATTATCCCTTGTTATCAAGAAGGGCTATCTCCAATTGAATATTTCGTTACTACACACGGAGCCCGAAAAGGTGCTTCTGATACTGCTCTTAACACTGCTAAGGCAGGATATCTAACCCGAAGACTTGTGGATGTAGCGCAAGATGTTGTAATCACAGAAGAAGATTGTGGAACCAAAGATGGAAAAATGGTTTCAAAAGAAAATATCTCTGGAATTGAAATCCCACTTTCAAAAAATATTCGAGGCAGAACCCTTGCTGAAGACTTGAAAGATAAAGACGGGAACGTTCTTTATAAAAAGGGATTTTTAGTTACCAAAGAAGAAGCATACAATATAGAAAAGAAGGGATTCAAAGAAATATTTGTACGCTCTCCTTTAACTTGTCGTACGATTCATGGTCTTTGTCAAAAATGTTATGGTCTTGATTTGGGCAGAAATCATCTTGTGAATTTAGGAGAGGCAGTTGGGATTATCGCAGCTCAAGCAATCGGGGAACCAGGTACTCAGCTTACCCTTCGAACTTTCCATGCAGGAGGAGTAGCTGGTACAGACATTACTACAGGTCTTCCACGTATTGAAGAAATTTTTGAAAGACGCATTCCTAAAAATCCAGCAATAGTTTCAGAAACAGACGGAGAGGTGATTGAAATCAAAGACAAAGACGGAAAAGAAAAAATAATAAAAGTACTTTCTGACTCAAAAGCAGATGGTAAGCCCAATGAGATGGAATATCTTGCTCCATTTCGTAGAATTCCAATCGTAAAAGTTGGAGATAAAATTAAAAAAGGGGAACTTTTGACTGATGGTTCGGCTGATATTGCTGAAATATTTAAGTTTGGAGGTAAAGAATTAGTGGAAGAATATATCATCAGAGAAATAAACAAAGTTTACGAATTGCAAAGTGCTTCTATCTCACGAAAACATACTGAAATAATTATTCGTCAAATGTTTTCACGTCGAAAGATAAAAGATTCGGGTGAGACCAATTTTTCAAATGGTGATATTGTTGAGAATACCGCTTTTATTGAAGAAAATAATCGAATTGCAAAAATCAACAAAAAAGAAGCAAAAGCAGAAATAATTGTCCTTGGAATTACTGAAGTATCACTTCGTACGAAGAGTTGGCTTTCTGCTGCATCATTCCAAAATACTAATCGAGTGCTAATAGAAAATGCGGTAAAGGGGGGAGTAGATTCTCTCCGAGGTTTGAAAGAAAATGTTATTATTGGACGTTTGATTCCAGCTGGAACTGGATTTAGGAATAAGGAAATTATTTCCGAAGAATAATAAATATGAACTCTCCTGTTCAAAAAATCAAGGAGAGACTTTCAATCGAAGACGTAGTCTCTTCTTATATAAAAATAGAAAAAGCAGGTTCGAACTTAAAAGCGAATTGTCCTTTTCACAACGAAAAAACACCATCTTTTTTTGTGTCTCCTGACAGAGGAAGTTATTATTGTTTTGGTTGTGGGGCCAAGGGTGATATTTTTACTTTTGTGGAAGAATTTGAAGGCCTTGATTTCAAGGGGGCACTTCGACTTCTAGCAAACAAAGCAGGAGTAGTACTTGAGCAATATAATAAAGAAGAAGAAAGTGAAAAAGAAAAATTATATCGAGTGATGGAAGAGGCGACAAGATTTTTTGAAAATAATTTAATTCAAAATAAAGAAGTATTAGATTATTTAAAATCTCGTGGACTCATGGATACTTCTATAAAAGATTTTCAAATTGGTTTTGCGAAGAATGATTGGAGAGAACTTTATAATTATTTAAAATCAAAAAAATTCAATGACAAAGAGATAGAGCTTGCAGGTCTTGCGAAAAAACCAAATGACGGGAATAAGGCGATGTATGATCGTTTTCGCGCGAGGATTATGTTTCCGATATCTGATTCAAGTGGAAGAATTATTGCTTTTTCTGGAAGACTATTTATTGATGACGGGAAATCTGCAAAATATCTAAATAGTCCCGATACTCCGATTTTTTCTAAATCATCTGTTTTGTATGGTCTAGACAAAGCAAAAGAATCAATCCGCAAAAACAATTTTTCAATTTTAGTAGAAGGTCAATTTGATTTGGTATTATCCCATCAGGCAGGGTTCCGAAACACAGTCGCTACTTCTGGTACGGCTCTTTCTGATTCAACTATTTCAAAAGAGAATATGGTTTCAAACTTAGGACTAATTCGTCGTTTATCAGAAAACATGGTACTTGCCTTTGATGCAGATAAGGCAGGAGTTAATGCCTCTAAAAGAGCGAGTAAAATTGCATTATCTCTCGATATGGATGTAAAAGTGGCCAAAATGCCCGAGGGGATTGATCCGGCAGATTTAATTTCAAAAGAGGGGGTAGAGGCTTGGCATGAAGCAATTCGTAATTCGAAACACATAATTGAATTTTTATTGGATAGAATTTTAAATAATAAAACAAAAAATGATCCACGATATATTGGAAGAGAAATAAAAGAGAATATCTTACCCTATGTTGATTCGATAAATAGTGCGATAGAAAAAGCTCATTTTATAAAATTAATAAGTGATAAATCACAAATTTCAGAACTTGCCCTAAAAGATGATTTGAAAAAAGTGGAAAAAGAGTTTAAATTTGAAAAGAAAGAAATAGAAGAAGCAAAAAAGGAAGGATCAAAAATATTTAGAAAAGATTATATTGAACGTAGATTATTAGGAATAATTCTCTGGCAAAGAACTTTAAAAAAAGGAACTTTAAATGTTGAAAATCTCTTAAAAGAAATAACTTTGATTTTAAAAATCGAAGAAGATAGATTACTTGAAAAGGTAAAAAACGAAAAGGAAGATTTAATTTTTGAAGCAGAAGTTTTTTATGGGAATAATGGAGATTTAGAAAAGGATGTTTTGGAACTACTTTCGAATCTAAAAGAGGAATATCTAAAAGAAGAATTAGCTAACAAAATACAAGAATTAAATAATGCAGAAATAGAAAAAAATCAAGAAAAATCAAGTGGAATTTTAAAAGAAATAAATGAGATAAATAATAAAATAGAAGATTTTAAAAACGGTCGTTTAAATAAAAAGGATTAAGTTTATGAAAAAAAAGA